>MAAC01009676.1_pt1 | contig 217412 bp, 234 predicted proteins | sample 1115981 | NCBI WGS metagenome assembly MAAC01 (sample SAMN04961126, study PRJNA320927) | seawater metagenome | isolation source: sample BD02T64 sea water enriched with oil for 64 days | place: USA:Gulf of Mexico | collected 2013-07-27 | reverse complement strand
TAATCTTAATCAGCGCACCAGCCGCTCGTTTGTCTCAGTGTTTGTTAACAACTTAGCGTCTCGCCTTGCTGCTGAGGGGACTTCTAGACCCCAACAACGAGTCGCGCAAGAGAGAAATAAAAGTTTTGTGAAAAAAAGATCGTGGAAAAGAAGTTCACGGCAATAAATACCAACATACGTTGGATTTTACATGATATACATCAACGTAAAACAACAGGTTTTATGGCATTTTACCGTTTAGAAACACACTCTAATAAAGGACGACATCATGTCTACCCGTATAGTAGCCCTAACAGCCGCGATATTCCTCGCGACTCCTGCATTTGCCCAAGATATCACCTCTTGGATCGTAGATGATTCCTTCGACAACGTAACATTTTCCGTTGAAAGCGCGATTCTCGACAAAGGCCTGACGATCGACTCCGTCAGCCATGTAAGCGAGATGTTGGAGCGCACGCGTGTAGATGTAGGTTCAGAAATCACGCTATATTCTGAGGGCGTAGTTTATAGCTTCTGCTCCGCATCCATATCGCGCACAGCGATGGAAGCGGACATCATGAACATCGCATTCTGCCCCTACGGTATCTTTGTATTTTCCACGCCTGAAAATCCAGACCAGACCACTGTCGGCCACCGCTTCATGTCGGGCGATAGCATGGCACCCGTCAACGAGATGTTAGATGCGATCATTCTGGAAGCAATCGAGGACTAACAAGCTGCCCCTCTACCAAACTAAACGAGGCCCAACCGTCGCCAGTTGGGCCTCGTTTATTATAAACAGTAGTTAGTGAACCGTTTCGGCCTCGGCAACATCCACCGCCTGTCCGATAACCAGCCCTTCACTATCCGCCGATATCGGCACCCTGGATCCATCAAATACTTCGCCACCCAGAAGCATTTCTGCCAGCGGATTCTGTAGATGGGTTTGGATCACTCGCTTCAGAGGCCTTGCACCATATACCGGATCATATCCTGTATCGGCCAACCACTTACGCGCCGCTTCGTCCAACTCAATCGCGATTTTGCGCGGGGCCAAACGTTTGCCAAGAATATCCAGCTGGATATCGACGATTCCGTCCATATTCTCGCGACTCAGGCGGTCAAACACCACGATTTCATCCAGACGATTCAGGAACTCGGGGCGGAAGTGGCCGCGAACAGCACCCATCACCACCCCTTTCGCTTCAGTCTTATCCAACGAGGTATCGTTAAGTGCCTGCGAGCCAAGGTTCGACGTCAGGATAATCAGCGTGTTCTTGAAATCAACAAGACGCCCCTGCCCATCCGTCAAACGGCCATCATCCAGAACCTGCAACAATACGTTAAACACATCAGGGTGCGCCTTCTCGACCTCGTCAAACAGGATAACCTGATATGGCCTACGCCGCACGGCTTCGGTCAGCACGCCGCCCTCGTCATACCCGACATACCCCGGAGGGGCGCCTATCAGACGGGAAACCGAGTGTTTCTCCATGAACTCCGACATATCCACGCGGGTCATGGCAGTATCATCGTCAAACAGGTATTCGGCCAAGGCTTTGGTCAGCTCGGTTTTACCGACGCCAGTTGGGCCAAGAAATAGAAAACTACCCAGCGGACGGTTAGGGTCATTCAAACCAGCCCGCGCGCGGCGCACAGCATTCGACACAGCTGTTACCGCCAATTTCTGGCCAATAACACGCTTGCCGAGTTCCGCTTCCATCTTCAGAAGTTTCTCGCGCTCGCCCTCCAGCATCTTGTCCACAGGAATACCTGTCCAGCGCTCAACCACACTGGCGATATGCTCGGGCATAACAGCTTCTTCCACCATAACATCCGTGGTCTGACTTTCGGCAGCCTCGGCATCGACTAGACGCGCCTCCAGATTCGGGATGATACTATATGTCAACTCACCGGCCTTTGCGTGGTCGGCAGCGCGCATTGCTTGATCCAACTCGGCCCTTGCGGATTCCAGTTCTTCCTTAATGTCCCGCGCACCAGCCATCTTGTCACGTTCGGCCTGCCAACGCGCCGTCATCTCTGTTGATTTTTCCTGCAAACCTGACAGCTCTTTCAGCAGCTTCAACAAACGATCCGCCGAGGCGTCGTCTTTCTCTTGTTTTAATGCCTCTGCTTCAATCTGCTTTTGCAAAATCTCGCGATCAAGCGCATCGAGTTCTTCTGGCTTGCTATCCGCCTCCATCCGCAAACGACTCGCGGCTTCGTCCATCAGATCGATGGCTTTATCGGGCAAAAACCGATCAGTAATATAGCGATCCGACAGCGTCGCCGCTGCAACCAGCGCCCGGTCAGCGATCCGGATACCGTGGTGTAGCTCGTACTTCTCCTTAATACCGCGCAGAATGGAGATCGTGTCCTCAACCGTAGGCTCTTCTACCAGCACAGGCTGGAAGCGTCGTGCCAAAGCGGCGTCTTTTTCCACATGCTTACGATACTCATCGAGCGTGGTCGCGCCAACACAGTGCAATTCACCCCGCGCCAAAGCAGGCTTCAACAGGTTAGAGGCATCCATTGCCCCATCCGACTTACCTGCCCCGACAAGCGTATGCATTTCGTCGATAAACAAGATGATCTCGCCGTTCGCGTGGGTCACCTCATTAAGAACGGCCTTCAGACGCTCCTCGAATTCACCACGATACTTAGCGCCCGCGATCAACGCCCCCATATCCAACGACATTAAGCTTTTGTTAGCGATTGAATCCGGCACATCACCGTTGACAATCCTTAACGCCAGCCCTTCGGCAATTGCCGTTTTACCAACGCCGGGTTCGCCGATTAAAACTGGGTTGTTCTTGGTGCGCCGGGCCAAAACCTGCATCGTGCGGCGAATTTCCTCGTCGCGCCCGATAATTGGGTCGATCTTGCCCTCGCGGGCAGCTTCGGTCAGATCGTGCGCGTATTTCTTTAGTGCCTCGTAGCTGTCCTCGGCACTAGCGGAATCAGCCGTCCGACCCTGACGAATATCGTTGATCGCCTCGTTCAATGCCTGCGCGGTAACCTTAGCAGCTTTCAACGCCTTCTCGGCTTGGGATTTGGTCACTGCCAACGCGGTCAACAATCGCTCTACGGTCACAAAGCTATCGCCAGCTTTGTCAGCCAACTTCTCGGCTTCGGCCAATACTTTGCTGGTTTGCCCATCCATATACAATTGATCGCCTGAAACCTTAGGCAATTTGGCAACCGCAGCATCGACCTCGGCGATGGCTACATTCGGCGCTCCACCTGCGCGTTTGATCAAATTCGCGGCTAACCCTTGATCGTCATCCAAAAGCGCCTTCAGCAAATGCTCGGGCATAAAGCGCTGGTGTTCTTCTCGTTGGGCGATTGTTTGAGCGGCCTGTACGAAACCACGACTACGCTCGGTAAACTTCTCAAAGTTCATCCGGTTACTCCTTTTTTTGGCGTGCATACATTCGACGCCCATTTTGGCACGTCAAGTATGACCCTTCGGCTAGTATGTGGGGTTGCCCGCAAGACCTTGCAAGGACTCGCGTTTTGAGAATGCTCGTCTTTCTGCTAGTCTTCATTAAACTGGGGGAAGCACGATGCGAAGCTTGAAAGAAATCCGCGCGACAACGCCAAAAACCGAGATCTTCCGCGGTCAGATCCAACACGCCATGATCGCCGCACTGCTAACGATTGGTACATGCAGCCTGTTGCATGACTACGGCGGTAGTTTTCTGGGCGTAAGCACGATGACTTGGGCGTATATCACAATCGCTATCGGCCTTATTCACCAAAGTATTGTCGCCGTCGTATTCCGCCTGCAACTACACTTCAATATCATGGTGCGACTGTTCGGGGATAACGCGCTGAAAGTCTGGGCTGTGATTTTCCTGCCATTCCTAGGCGGGCGCCCATTGCTTCTTATCATCGTTGGCATTTCTGATTACGGCTCGCTTGGTGGCGACCGCACTGTTCAACTGATCGCCGGAACATTGCTGATGCTTCTCGTCGCCTACACCATGCATTCGGTCTTAAAGTACTTCACCATTAGCCGTGCGCTTGGTGGCGACCATTTTCATGATGAATACCTAAACATGCCGATGGTTAACCAAGGCGCATTCAAATACTCCAGCAATGCCATGTACACGTTTGTCTTCACGGGACTGTGGGGCATCGGATTATTGCTTGGATCATGGAACGCGCTGGTTCTCGCGCTGTTTTACCACGCCTATATCTGGGTGCATATGTATTGCACCGAAGAACCAGACATGCGAATTCTTTACAAATCGTAAAGGAGCCAACCCATGCAAGCCGATGACCGCCTGATAGTCGCCCTCGATGTTCCAAACGCACTCGCGGGTTTACGCCTCGTCGAAAAGCTGGGAGACGAGGTTTCGTTTTACAAAATTGGTCTGGGCATGCTGACCAGCGGGGGGTTAGCCCTCGCAAACGAGTTGACCGAAATGGGCAAGCGCGTGTTTCTGGATATGAAGCTCTTCGACATCGGGCAAACGGTAGAAAACGCCGTGGCAGGGTTAGCGCAGTTCGATCTGGATTTTCTGACCGTTCACGGTGATCCGAACGTCGTTCGTGCGGCCGTTGCAGGGCGTGGCGATACGGATATGAAAATCCTCGCCGTCACGATTTTGACCTCGATGGATCGCGCCGACCTTGATTTGGCTTTGATCCGTGATGGAGAAATCAGCAAACTGGTGCAAGAACGCGCCCGCCTAGCATTTCTCGCTGGCGCTGACGGCGTAATTGCCAGCCCACAAGAAGCCGCAATAATCCGCGCCCTCCCCGAAGCGGTTGGCAAACTGATCGTCACCCCCGGTGTGCGCCCGGCCGGTACAAATGCGCACGACCAGAAACGCGTCGCCTCGCCAGCGGTTGCCATTAATGATGGTGCAAATCACATCGTCGTGGGTCGTCCAATTTGGAAAGCCGAAGATCCGTTATCTGCGGCCCGCCTAATCAAAACCGAGTTGGCGGCGATCTAACGGCGCACCCACCATTGGGCAAGCGCGAGGTTCGGGACCCAGCATAGCCATGCAACCCAAACCGACGCCTGCGCATAGGTCATCTCGCCAAATATCATAAACATTGGCAGATAAATTCGCAGCGACACCGCTGCAAGCGTTAGTGCAAACGATCGGATCATCCAGCGGCGATGCGACTTGAAATCTCGCGCCACGGCAAAACGAATAGCCTGCGCTGTTGTCACAAACCACAATATTGCAAGAATTCCGAATCCGAATCCGGCAATTGCACCACCTTCAGCGCCTGTAGCCATCACCAAGCCCGAAACGCTACCAACTAGAATTGACACTCCATAGGCACGGCCCGTCCAACGATGCAACACGCGTCTTTTTTTTCGGCGGCGATCAATCATATTCATCGCGCCAAAAGTCAGCGCCAAAGGGGCCGAGATAACATGCGCTGAGAAAGCAAATTTGCGGTTCGTCAGGTGCCCAATCATCTCAGGGAAAGCCGCATCCATGCCCAATGTCGTGAATCTATATGACATAAATGCCATTATGAAACTTAAAACTACAGTCATGTAAAATAGGATGGGATTGCGGGTCATGGTTCATTCCTTAAAATTGACACCGCCAAGTTGCTTATTGAAGTTGACACTGTCAAGTTATTATTTATCGTACAACCATGACCGCTAAAAAACCACACCACCACGGGAACCTACGCGCTGCGCTGATCGCAGCTGGCTTAGAATTGCTGCAAGCAGGTGGCCTCGAAACCTTGTCTATGCGAAAATTGGCCGCGAAAGCTGGCGTCAGCCACGCCGCGCCGGCTCATCATTTTGCAAACCTGACAGCACTGCACTCGGCTTTGATGACTGAAGGCTACAAGATGTTCACCGACTCAATGCGAGCTGAGATGCCACTTGAACCTCGAGATCCCCGAGAAACGATATTAGCGGTCGGGCGCGGATACTTGAACTTTGCGCTGAACAACGAAGGGCTATTCAATTTGATGTTTGGTGGGACCCCGCGCGATCATAACGACAAAGGCTTGAATCAAGCTGCTGATGAAGCTTACGACGTTCTACGCGAAATCTGCGCTCCCATTGTGAAGGGCGAAGGTGGCAGTCAGGCGAACGAATTGATGATATGGGCGCTTATACACGGATTGGCGCGCTTGGTGCTTCACACCAAACTAGGTTCGTTAGATACCGAGCAAGCCTTTGATACGTGGCGGCTTATCCTGCCACCACTTGAGTTTTCGGCCTATCCGTCAGATATCACGAATTTTTTGGCCAAGTGAGATGCTGATCTCAATCGCTAACATCAACACCAAGAGCAGCAGCGACAGTGAAGATATCTTTGTCGCCACGGCCACACATGTTCATAATAATGATGTGATCCTTGGGCAGATTAGGCGCGATCTTGGTCACATGTGCCAATGCATGCGAAGGCTCCAATGCTGGAATGATACCTTCCGTCGTGCAGGAAAGCTGGAATGCCTCCAACGCTTCAACATCAGTGATCGAGACGTACTCCACACGGCCAATATCATTCAGCCACGAATGCTCGGGGCCAATGCCAGGATAATCGAGGCCTGCCGAAATCGAGTGCCCTTCAAGAATTTGCCCGTCGTCGTCCTGCAACAGATACGTCCGGTTGCCGTGTAAAACACCCGGTCGGCCGCCAGCCAAACTGGCCGCATGCTCGTTACGATCATCAACGCCGTGGCCACCAGCCTCGACCCCGATGATGCCCACATCTGTGTCATCAAGAAACGGAAAGAACAAACCCATCGCGTTAGAACCGCCGCCAATCGCAGCGATCAAAGTGTCGGGCAAACGACCTTCTTGCTCCAGAATTTGCTCACGCGCTTCCTTACCGATGATCGATTGGAAATCGCGAACCATCGCAGGATACGGGTGCGGACCGGCAACGGTACCGATGCAGTAGAACGTATCGTCCACGTTGGTCACCCAATCGCGCATAGCCTCGTTCATCGCATCTTTCAATGTGCCGCGACCAGCCGTTACCGATACAATTTCGGCACCTAGAAGTTTCATACGAAACACATTGGGGGATTGGCGAGCCACATCGGTTGCGCCCATGAACACGACACATTTCAGGCCGAACTTCGCGCAAACCGTCGCCGTTGCAACACCATGTTGTCCGGCACCTGTTTCCGCGATTATCCGTGTCTTACCCATGCGACGTGCCAGCAAAATCTGACCGAGTACGTTGTTGATTTTGTGCGCACCGGTATGGTTCAGCTCGTCGCGCTTCAGGTAGATCTTGGCGCCGCCCAAATGCTTGGTCAAACCTTCGGCATAATACAGCGGGCTTGGGCGCCCTACGTAATGCTTCCACAAGTCATCCATTTCAGCCCAGAAGGATGTGTCGGTCTTTGCTTTTTCGTACTCGGCCTCAAGGTCAAGGATCAGCGGCATCAGAGTTTCCGCGACGAAGCGCCCACCATAATTGCCGAAACGTCCCTGCTCGTCAGGACCTGTTTTGTAAGAGTTCACTGAATCCGAGGCCATCATACCGCTCCTTTAGCGGCCTTCACAAAGGCCGCGATCTTGTCCAAATCTTTCACCCCCGGCGCGCTTTCCACGCCCGAGGAAACATCCACCATCGTAGCGCCCGTCAGGCGCATGGCCTCAGCCACATTTTCCGGTGTTAAACCGCCAGCTAGCATCCACGGGGTCGGCCATTCCAAATTCGCGATAAGACGCCAATCAAAAGCCAACCCGTTACCCCCCGGCAGCGGGCCACCTTTAGGCTGTTTAGCATCGACAAGCAACTGATCCGCGACCTCGGCATATTCAACAAGCTGCGGCAGATCACTGGCATCAGCCACCCCGACCGCCTTCATCACAGGCAGATCGAATCGCTCCTTAATATGCGCCACCCGCTTGGGATTTTCAGAACCATGCAGTTGCAGCATATCGATCGGAACTTCGCCCAACATTTTCGCTAACGCCTCGTCATCCGCGTTAACGGTCAGCGCGACTTTGATAACACCGTCTGGAACAGTGCCGACCAATTCTGCCGCCTGTCGGTATGTCAAATGGCGTGGAGATTTCGGGAAAAATACAAACCCTAGGTACGAGGCACCGGCATCAACTGCTGCCGCCAGGCTCTCGGGTGTTTTTAGTCCGCAAATTTTAACCTGCATCAGTTTAGCAACGCGAGGACATCATCCTCTTCCGTTCCCGCCTGCTTCTTCAATGTATCAACCTCGCGTAAAAGAATATCCACTTCGCGCTTGCGAACCGCAGCTTCGCGCCGCTGCTTATGTTCGCGAAAATACTCCAACACATAGCCAACCAACAAACCGGTCAACATCGACAACATAATCACAACAAACATCGGTAACCGGATCGAAACGGGGAGTATGCTGGAAAGTTGTTCTGGCAAAACAGCCAGCGTAACAATTTCACGGTTGGCCAGTGCCAGCATAACCAGCACCACCATCAAAACAGCGTAAAAGCTGTAGCGAAGATATCGCATAAGAATTCCTTTAGGCGTTATCTGCCGTTTAGACGGTCACGCAGACGTTTCCCGGTTTTAAAGAACGGGACGTATTTTTCGTCAACCGAAACCGATTCACCTGTACGCGGATTGCGACCCATGCGGGCATCGCGCTTCTTTACCGAAAACGCGCCAAAGCCGCGAAGCTCCACCCGATTTCCGGACGCCATCGTCTCGATGATCTCGTCGAATACGGTGCCGACAATTCTTTCCACATCGCGTTGATACAGATGCGGATTTTCATCAGCTATTTTTTGGACAAGTTCAGATTTTATCATTCTATAATTCCCTCTCCCGAAGTTTTTCGCCCCACCAACGGAAACTTTCAAGCATACCGAATACAGATTCCGACTATCGCTATCATTCTGGCAGGGTTTACCTTTTTTGGAAAGTGAGCCAAACCAGTTTGCGGACACATATTGCGCTTAACGGCGGAAATATGCCCGATTATCAATGGCAAGTGTCCAGATCATAACCCAAAAAGTAGAATTTCGCATTGGCGCGTTGATTATTGCAGTTTTGTGATTCGCGGTATCTATGTCCATAAACCAATGGAGCGGCGCCATTTCTGACGCCGCTCCATCTAAATTCAATACCTTGGTAACGAACGATTACTCGTCGCCGCCTTTCAGCGCTGCACCAAGAATGTCACCCAGTGACGCACCGGAATCGGAGGAACCATACTGCTCGACGGCTTCCTTCTCTTCTGCAATCTCGCGGGCTTTGATCGAAAGACCTAGACGACGGTTTGCACGGTCGATGTTAGTCACACGCGCGTCGATCTTGTCACCAACCGAGAAACGCTCTGGGCGCTGTTCAGCACGGTCACGCGAAAGATCGGAGCGACGAATGAAGGCTTTCATGCCGTCATGTTCAACTTCGATTCCACCTTCTTCGATGGATGTAACCGAAACAGTAACAACTGCGCCACGTTTGATGCCATCAGTCGCACCAACAAACGGATCACCGTCCAACGCTTTGATCGACAACGAGATACGCTCTTTGTCGATGTCAACGTCAGTAACGACAGCTTTAACCACGTCACCTTTGTTGTAGTCTTGGATTGCATCGTCGCCAGAACGATCCCAATCAAGATCGGACAAGTGAACCATACCATCGATGTCGCCGTCGAGACCAACAAACAAACCAAACTCGGTGATGTTTTTGATTTCGCCTTCAACTTCTGTGCCAGCAGGGAATGCAGCAGCGAAGTTGTCCCATGGGTTGCCCTGAGTTTGTTTCAGGCCAAGGGATACGCGACGACGGGAAGAATCGATTTCCAGAACCATAACTTCAACTTCTTGCGAAGTAGAAACGATTTTGCCCGGGTGTACGTTCTTCTTGGTCCAAGACATTTCGGAAACGTGAACCAAACCTTCAACGCCGGCTTCTAGCTCAACGAATGCGCCATAGTCGGTGATGTTTGTAACGCGGCCCATGTGAACGGATTCAAGTGGGTAACGTGCTTCGACATCGCCCCAAGGATCGTCTTGCAACTGTTTCATGCCAAGGCTGATACGCTGAGTTTCTTTGTTGATTTTGACAACCTGAACTTTAACAGTTCCGCCAATTTCAAGAATCTCGGATGGGTGGTTAACACGGCGCCAGGCCATGTCTGTAACGTGCAGAAGGCCGTCAACACCGCCAAGATCAACGAATGCACCGTAATCAGTGATGTTTTTAACAACACCCTCAACAACGTCACCTTCAGCCAATTTAGCGATAATTTCGGAACGCTGCTCAGCACGCGACTCTTCGAGGATTGCGCGACGGGAAACAACGATGTTGCCACGGCGACGGTCCATTTTAAGAATCTGGAACGGCTGTGCAATGTGCATAAGTGCAGTCGCATCACGAACTGGGCGAACGTCAACTTGCGAACCGGGCAAGAACGCAACAGCGCCGCCAAGATCAACAGTAAAGCCACCTTTAACACGGCCGAAGATCGCGCCTTCAACCTGCTCTTCGTTTTCAGCAGCTTTTTCCAGACGGTCCCAAGCTTCTTCACGCCGGGCTTTTTCACGGCTAAGAATAGCCTCGCCACGTGCGTTTTCAACGCGGTCAAGGAATACCTCTACAGTATCGCCAACGGCGATCTCTGCGGGCTGACCTGGCATTGCGAATTCTTTTAGTTCGATACGGCCTTCCATTTTATAACCGATATCGATGATGGCCTGACCTGCTTCAATAGCAATAACAGTACCTTTAACAACGGAACCCTCATCAGGGGTTTCCAGCTCGAAGCTCTCGTTCAAAAGGGCTTCAAAATCTTCCATGGATACGGAAGCTGACATATGATGTCTCCTAACAGTGTTTTTTTACGGGCCGTGCGGTTGGTTCCGCCGGTCTTTAGGTTAATGGGTCTGAGGCTGTGGTCCTGAACGAACATAAGGGTCGGAAGATTTCCGTCCCTAACCGATTCGTTTTTGTATTAGTTCCATAGCCTCGGCAACGGCTGCGTCTATAGACAATTTCTGGGTATCTAGCAATAGCGCAACGGTTACAGGTTTATACCCTACTTCATAGCTACGATAAACACAGCATCGCTTTTTTCGGGAAGCCATTGGCTGTCTATCGAAAACCCCGCATCCGTTATACTTTCCGCAAGTTCTTCAACACTAAAAAACCGCACTAGTGGCAGCAGACCAATACGGCGTCCGGCCATCAGCAGCGCACGTAGAAAAGCATTATTGCTACCGATGCAAACAGTACTTGAAACAAAAACACCGCCGGGTTTAAGCAGTTGAAAAACATTAGCAATCACAGCCTGTTTATCCTCCAGTAAATGCAAAATACTGTGGCACATGATGACATCGTAAGTGGTTTCAAAATCCGATATATTTTCGATATTCGCACGGCTGAAAATCACATTGGTGACGCCGGCCGCCTTAGCCTTATTTTCAGCAAATTCCAGCATTTTTGACGACACGTCAATGGCGAGAATTTGTTTCACAAACGGCGCGTGGGCAACCGCAGTGGTTCCAGTTCCGCAGCCTAATTCAAGAACTTCAGATTCAGGCGTAAAATACGAGCGGGTTATTTCCAGCTTTTTCTGGTACGCCTCTTCGTTCGAAACAGGTGATTTTTCATATCGCTTGGCGAAGCGGTTCCAGACTTTATCAGGTTTATACATAGATAGAATGTAGGGGCAGTTTACGCCTCATTTCAAGTTGGAATTTCCAGCAGCTATTTCAGGTGCGCCTGAACCGCTATGATCGCCTGCCGGACAGCTTCTTCAATGGACAGTTCTGTCGTATCCAACAGCAACGCATCATCCGCTGGTCTCATTGGCGCAATATCCCGCGCAGCATCACGATCATCCCGCGCCCGAAGATCGTTCAACACCTGCGCAACCGTCAATTCGGGTTTGGCTTGAGCCAATTCTTTGTGCCGTCGCTTAGCCCGAATTTCATCACTGGCAGTGACATAGATTTTTACTTCGGCCTCGGGGCAAATCACGGTGCCGATATCTCGCCCGTCCAATACCGCCCCACCGTCACGTCGCGCATAGTTTTTCTGGAATTCCAGCAACGCTGCGCGCACATCAGGCATAGCAGCAATCTTGCTGGCAGCCTGCCCCGCCACATCTGTCCGCAAATCAGTGCGATCCAGATCAGTTTGCGAAAGGTTGCCCGCAAGCTGTGCAGCGACAGCCGGATCAATCACCCCGCGCCCGACTTCCAGTGCCTTCACACCGGTCGCACGATATAAGGATCCGGTATCCAAATAAGCAAACCCGAACTTAACCGCGAGCGCCTTGCTGATCGTCCCTTTGCCCGCAGCGGCGGGGCCGTCTATGGCAACGGTAAAACGCATTAGCGGTTGTCCTTGCGGAAGGAGGCGCCCAATCGTTCCATCAACGGTAAGAAGTCGGGAAAACTTGTCTCGATCGCACCAGCGTCATCAATCCCTACAGGTTTCTCTGTAGCCATACCGAGGCACATAAAGCTCATCGCAATGCGGTGGTCTAGGTGCGTCTTGCACATCGCGCCACCTGGGACTTTCCCCATTCCGTGAACGATAAACGTATCCTCGTCTTCTTCAACACGCACCCCGTTAGCCTCCAAACCTCGCGCCATTGCGTCAATCCGGTCGCTTTCTTTGACGCGAAGCTCCTTGACCCCGCGCATAACGGTCGTGCCATCGGCTGTCGCAGCTAGCACCGACAATATCGGGTATTCATCAATCATGCTCGCAGCACGTTCCGGTGGAACTTCGATGCCTTTGAGCGCGCCGTACTTTACACGCAAATCGGCCACAGGCTCGCCGCCCTCGACCCGCTCATTTTCAAATGTGATATCGGCGCCCATCTCGACCAATGTAGTGAACAAGCCGTTGCGTGTCGGGTTTTGACCAATGTTTGGCACCAAAACCTCAGAACCTTCAACAAGCAACGCTGCCACAACCGGAAACGCCGCCGAGGACGGATCGCGCGGAACCACGATAGTTTGCCCCGTCAACTCAGGTTGACCTTTTAGGGTAATCACCCGCCCTTCATCGGTCACCTCGGTTGAAATCTCCGCGCCAAAGCCCGCAAGCATTCGCTCTGTGTGATCCCGCGTAGCTTCTTTTTCAATCACAACAGTCTCACCGGGCGCATTCAACCCAGCCAACAGCACTGCGGATTTCACCTGCGCTGACGGCATAGGCGTGCGATAAATCACCGGCACTGGGTCACTGGCACCAACCATCGTCAAAGGCAGTCGCCCACCGCTGCGCCCATAACTTTCAGCGCCAAACAGCGCCAATGGATCAGTAATTCGCCCCATAGGACGTGATCGCAGGCTGGCGTCCCCGGTAAACGTAACCGAAATCGGCGTGGTTGCCATCGCGCCCATAATAAGCCGCACGCCCGTGCCTGCATTACCACAATCGATCACCTGATCCGGCTCCGCAAATCCACCGACGCCGACTCCGTCAATTGTCCATTCGCCATCGCCAAGCCGCTCGACTGTAGCGCCAAATGCCGTCATGGCTTTGGCGGTATCTAGGACGTCTTCGCCCTCCAGCAGACCTGTCACATGCGTTCGACCTATGCTCAGTGCGCCCAAAATCATCGAGCGGTGCGAAATCGACTTGTCACCTGGCACTTGTGCTTCCCCTTTCAAGGGGCCGCATTTACGAGAGGTCATAGGGCGGAGCGTAGCAGACATTTATTTCAACCTTTTATGCAAAACTGTCGCCTAGGATATAACCAAAGCTGCACGGGCGGTCTATAAGCGATAAATCTGTTTTTGAAGGGACGTTGTTATGACAGTACATATTGGCGCCAAGCCTGGCGAAATTGCCGAAACTGTGTTGCTACCCGGCGACCCTTACCGCGCAAAGTGGGCGGCCGAGACATTCCTTGAGGATGCCGTTTGCGTCAACAAAGTGCGTGGGATGTTGGGATTCACCGGCACGTGGAAAGGCAACCGTGTTACGATCCACGGAACTGGAATGGGCATGCCATCTCTGTCAATCTATGTGAACGAACTGATACAGGAGTACGGCGCCAAAACTCTAATACGCATCGGGTCCTGCGGGGCGATTCAAGAAAATATCAATGTACGCGACGTAGTCATTGCTATGGCCACTACATCCACGACCAGTATGAACAATTCGGTGTTTCACGGAGCAAACTTTGCTCCATGCGCCGACTGGGCATTGCTAAAAGCCGCTGTCACCGCCGCAGAAAAGCGCGACACCCCCGTGCACGTTGGTAACATTTTTTCGTCTGACGTGTTTTATTCCGAACACCCGGATCTAGACACACAATTGGAACGCCACAACGTTCTAGCCGTAGAAATGGAAGCTGCCGAACTTTACACTCTAGCTGCCCGTCACAACGCGCGAGCTTTGGCGGTTTTGACGGTTAGCGATCATCTGAAAACACACGAGGCATTACCCTCGGATCAACGAGAGCGAAGCTTCGGGGATATGGTAGAAATCGCGCTGGAGGCGGCGTTTAACTAAACGCGCCGCTCCACCATCATGGTTTTGATTTCAGCAATCGCTTTCGCAGGATTCAAACCCTTTGGACAGGTGTTTGTGCAGTTCATGATCGTGTGGCAACGATAAAGCTTGAACGGATCTTCCAGTTCGTCCAAACGCTCGCCAGTCGCCTCATCACGGCTATCAATGATCCAACGATAGGCGTGCAATAGTGCCGCTGGTCCTAGATATTTGTCGCCATTCCACCAATAACTTGGGCAAGATGTAGAGCAACTAGCGCACATCACGCATTCGTATAACCCGTCGAGCTTTTTACGGTCGTCGATCGACTGACGCCACTCCTTCGCCGGGCGGTTAGTTTTGGTTTCCAGCCACGGCATGATGCTGGCATGCTGCGCGTAGAAATGTGTTAGATCCGGTATCAAATCCTTGACTACGGGCATATGCGGCAGAGGGTAAATCTTAACGTCACCCTTCACGTCGTCCATGCCGTGCAAGCAAGCTAACGTGTTGATCCCGTCGATGTTCATCGCACAAGACCCACAAATACCTTCGCGGCAAGAACGTCGGAACGTCAATGTCGGGTCAATATCCGTCTTGATTTTGATCAGCGCATCAAGAATCATCGGCCCGCAATCGTCGAGATCAATGTAATAAGTATCCACACGGGGGTTTTCCCCCGTATCCGGATCAAATCGATAAACCTTAAAGGCACGCACATTGGCACCTTGCGGTTTGGGCCAAGTCTTCCCGATTGTCATGCGGGAATTTTTCGGAAGTGTGAATTCAACCATTCGACTGCCCTTTTTGCTCCGTATACATTTGTACATAATCGGCGATATTGCGATGATTTACAAGCCTCATTGCGTGCATTTTCTGTCAATATACCACCAGTTTCGCTGACTTTCACACTGTAGACAAACCATTACCGTTCGATTAGCTTCGTCGAAATTGATAAACAAGCTTTTTAACCGCGAGTCCCTAACACAATGGCCGAACAGAGTGCGATTCCTTCCGGCTCCTTCACGGCTTCCGGAGCGTTGATCCGCGTTGCAAACATCCCTTTCACAACTGGAAATCCGTATCAGAGACTAATGTATACTGGTCCGTCCACCAACTACCAGATTGTCAACTTTCCAAAAGGGCAGTTTCTTGAAAACGCCAACATTGGCACAGTCAAAGCTCCGATAATTCACATACACTGGGATGATAGATTATTCGGCGCCAGCACGAATTTCGAAGCTAACCGAGCGAATGCGATGCAAACAATCTCACAGCTCAAACTTTACCGGGCGAATGGCGGGCGTGTTGTCTGGACAATCCACAATCGCCGCCCTCACAAAGAACGTGACAGTGAAACATTCGAGTGGTTTCGATACGAATTGTGTAAAATCGTCGATATTATTCACGTCCACGCACCGCATGCCGCTGTACACATGGTCGAGGTATACTCGGCGTCTGCCGAAAAAATCCGGATTATCCGGCACCCAAGTTACCTGGGAGCATACGAGCCAGCAGACGATACTCTAAGCCGTCCACTGTCTGATTCTGGCATACGGAATTTTTTGTTTTTTGGAATGTTTCGCGGCAACAAGGGACTTGGACTACTGGGTGAGGCAGCAGGAATGTTGCGAACGAAGCGGCAAGGTTGGACGCTTGACGTCGTCGGACAATCTTTTGCCAGTCAGCGTCGGCTGCTTCGCAAACTCAATTGGGTCGAAGGGGTCAGCATTACGCCCGACCGTGTACCGGACGCCGATATTCCGTTGATTTTTGGCAACGCGCAGGCATTCGTAGTCCCGTTTCAAAACTTGTTCACATCAGGTTCGATCATGCTGGCGCAAACCTTCGGATTGCCAATTATCGGACCGGATATTCCCGAGATGCGGCAAACTATTCCCCGCGCTTGCTGGGATCTGCTTTACACTTCCAATCGGCCGCGCAAAGTGATGCTGAAGATGTTGAAGATTGTAGACATGGGACATGACGAACTAAGCGAACGCCGAGAAGCGTGCTTCGAATACGCGCGCGAAACTTCGCCTGAAGTAATTGGCAGTGCTTTTTCCCAGGCGCTTGATTCTATTCGACCCAATCGTCAGGAGCAGAACCTCAATGTCCAGAGCTAACCCCTTTTCTTTTGTTTCGGCCTTAAAATCTCTTGGCGTGTCGTTGGTACGCACCAACGAAGACGGCAGCACAACCTCGGATATCCGAGTTCGCCCTTTGTTTCGGCGTTTAGAGCGAAACGGGATATCGATAGAATATTCACAGCCAACTGAAGCGGCTCTAAAGTCGTTCGGGTTCACGCCCTGTACTGTGTTCGATATCGGTGTCGATAACGGCACTCCGCTAATATATAATTCTTTTCCGGACGCCCGCTTTATTTTGGTCGACCCCGTTGCCGAGTCAGAACAAAAAGTCGAACGCTGGAAAAACAAGATAAACTATTCGTTTATCAACTGCGCTCTTGGTTCAAAACGCGGCGAAGCCGAAATCTGCATTCCAACGACGACTAAACGGGTTAGGCATAGCAGGGCTACTCTCGCTTCTTTTTCCAAAGTAAACGCCTCGCGTTTTGAGGAGTTTGAAACCCGTCAAGTTCAGGTCCATACACTTGATTCCATATCCAAAGATCAAGTGGGGCCGTTCGGGATCAAAATAGATGCCGAAGGCTTCGAGCTTGAAGTAATAAAAGGTGCCACGCAGACTCTCAATAAAACCGAGTTTGTTATCGCCGAGGTTTCGGTTAAGAGGCGCTATGACGGCGGCTACAAATTTAGCGAACTGGTTGCCGAACTAGGCAAGAACGGTTTCGAAATAATAGATTTCCTTCGTCCTGTCAGACCCGACGCGGAGGACTGCGATATATTATTTGCGCGCTACGACAGCACCCGATTTGACTTGTAACCCGCGCCCCTACTTATCCCCAAGCGATGCGATCAACGTGCCACCGTTTCGGATAAACATTGCAGCTCTGTCTCGTTGAGACGGGGTTAGTGTTTCCCAAATATTCATTTCGTCATGCGACAAGTTCAGACTGTAGACCAGCGCGTTGTCTTGTATGGATTCTTCAGTAACTCGCTCGCATGCTGCCGTAAGGAACAATGCCGCGCCGATTGTGATCAATGTAATACTTTTCATTCTGAAACTCCTGAAATTTGTCCGTTTTGGGATAATTCGTTCATACAAGTTTCATACACGATTGCCGGGTCGTCCCCGCGAATAAATGAATCGCTAACAGAAATAGAGAAACTGGCATTCGTTCCACCAGTCCCAACGCTAAGCTCGACTTCGCCTTGTGGACCAGCAGCGGCATCTGCTTTGTCCTGACAAAACGCCAGCGCCTCGGCATAGGTCATTTTCGGCAAAGAACATGCCGAAATAACTAAGCTAGAAACTACTGCGATGATGCCAAAACGAAACATGGTATCCCTATTAATACACGCGAGCTTTAGGGGCGATCTTAGCAAGATCAATCCCGCCCTCTGCCTGCGTAGTTAACGGTTCTTGATGAACGTCCCTATAAGAAAGCGTAACTGCCCCCTTGTCGTCAACCTTTGCAAGCGTATGTTTGCGCCAGTTTACGTCGTCCCGATCAGGGTAATCCTCGTGCGCATGCGCCCCGCGCGACTCTTTACGAGCCTCGGCGGATACGATTGTTGCCAAAGCGCTCGGCATCAGATTGGTTAGTTCGAGCGTTTCCATCAGGTCACTATTCCAAACCATAGAACGGTCGGAAACCTTCAAATCACCCATTTTCGCCGCGATCGCCGACATTTTATCGACGCCTTCAGAAAGGGATTTGTTTGACCGGAACACAGCTGCATCCGTTTGCATGGTTTTTTGCATATCCAAACGCATTTCGGCTGTTGATATTGCACCGTTCGCATGGCGCAATCCGTCAAACCGCTCCATCGACTGATCAAGAGAATCAGTATTTAGCGGCGCGTTTGGCGTGTTAGGGTCAACGACCTCGCCCGCTTTGATGGCTGCTGCGCGGCCAAATACGACCAAATCGATTAGGGAGTTTGATCCCAAACGGTTCGCCCCGTGAACAGATGCACAGCTTGCTTCACCAACAGCCATTAGACCGGGCATAATACGGTCGTGATCATCAGCCGTCGGGTCCAGAACCTGCCCCATATAATTGGTCGGAATACCGCCCATATTATAGTGAACCGTCGGCAAAACCGGAATCGGCTCCTTCGTTAGATCAACACCTGCGAAAATCTTGGCGCTTTCGGAAATGCCCGGAAGGCGTTCAGCCAGAACTTCTGGCGGTAGGTGGTCAAGGTGCAAATACACGTGGTCCTTATTCGGTCCAACACCGCGACCTTCACGAATTTCAATGGTGGAGCAACGTGAAACCACGTCGCGCGACGCCAAATCTTTATAGGTAGGGGCATAGCGTTCCATGTACCGCTCGCCCTCAGAATTAGTTAGATAACCGCCCTCGCCGCGCGCGCCTTCGGTAATCAACATGCCGGCACCGTAAATGCCTGTCGGGTGGAACTGCACGAACTCCATATCCTGAAGCGGTTTGCCTTGACGCGCAACCATGCCGCCGCCATCGCCCGTACATGTGTGTGCCGAGGTACAGCTAAAGAACGCGCGGCCATAACCACCCGTCGCCAACACAGTCATCTTGGCGTTGAACCGGTGCAAAGTGCCGTCATCCAGCTTCCATGCAAGTATGCCCTGACACTGTCCGTCTTCGGACATAATCAGATCGATAGCGAAGTATTCGATATAAAACTCGGCGTTGTGCTTCAGCGATTGGCCATAGAGCGTGTGCAACATAGCGTGGCCGGTGCGGTCTGCCGCAGCACATGTGCGCTGCACCGGAGGGCCTTCGCCAAATTCTGTCGTATGGCCGCCGAACGGACGCTGATAAATCTTGCCTTCTTCAGTACGCGAAAATGGGACGCCGTAATGCTCTAGCTCGTAAACCGCCTTGGGGGCTTCGCGCGCCAGATATTCCATCGCGTCTGTGTCACCTAACCAATCAGAGCCCTTGACCGTGTCATACATATGCCACTGCCAGTTATCTGGTCCCATGTTCGACAGCGATGCTGCGATACCGCCTTGTGCTGCGACAGTGTGTGAACGTGTTGGGAAAACTTTAGTCACACAGGCTGTTTTCAAACCTTGTTCGGCCATGCCCAATGTCGCGCGCAATCCTGCACCACCTGCGCCGACAACGACAACATCATAGTTATGATCAATATATTCGTAAGCAGCCATGATGGCCTCCGCGTATTAAAGGGCGATTTTGGCGACGGCGAAAACACCCGTCAGACCGAACAACCAGCAGAAAAGAGTATTGGCGACAAGCAGCGCGGTACGCGAGCCATGGCCATGGACGTAATCTTCAATCACCACCTGAAGTCCAAGGCGAAGATGGGTGAATACCGTAACGAAAAACAGGATCGCAATGATTGCGTTAACTGGGTGTGCATAAGCCTCGATAACGCGGTCATATCCAGCGCCAAGGTTATAGCCGAAGGGTAGCACAAACAGCACGACCAGCGGAATAAGTGCAATCGCTGTCACACGCTGGCTGATGAAATGACCCGTTCCGTCTTTGGCAGACCCAAGACCCTGAACGCGTTTCTTATCTGTTAAATAGCTCATCATGCGTTCCTTTATATAACCAGAAGGGTCACGATGGTCAGAACTACTGAACCGATCACAACAACAAGGCCTGATTTCTTTGTTGATTCCAATTCCAAACCACGACCGGTATCCCAGACCAAATGGCGGATACCGTTAAGGAAGTGGTAACAAAGCGCCCAAAGCGACGCGACCAAAATTAATTCACCAAACCAGCTGGTCAAGAACGCGTCCGCTGTTGCGAAATACTCCGCATTTGTCGAAGCGGCCAAGAACCACCAAACGACTAGCATCGCACCAAACGTAAGCCCTACACCGGTAATCCGATGCGTAATCGACGTAATCATCGACAACTGATTGCGATAAATTGAAAGGTGCGGTGAAAGCGGGCGGTTGCCCCGGTTTACATCGGCCATGTTTTCCCCTTTTCAAACGGCTATGTCAGCCAGCGTACACGCAAGCATACTGCATATGGATTTCTAACGCGACGTTAATATGGGCATAATATTTTGCCCACCCCGTCTTATACGTTTTCCCGCGATCCCCCGTAGATACTGCCATTTGTGATCACTATAATAATTTGCGTGATCACATAACAGATTCAATCATGTACGTAGGACCGAGACAGCTCGTTGCACATCGTAATTTTTCCTTCGCCCGGGGAATAAAACGCATTCTCTTCATTGCAGTTTTCAATCACAACTTTGACTTCGAAATCTGGGGCGAACCGTTCGTTCAGGCGAGCCACTTCTCTTCGAATAACACTTTGCGCGGCCAGAACATAGGAGTTGCCTAGCGTATCGACATCCTCGTCCAGAACAATCCAGTCCGGTCCAGAGCGTGTGCGTTTAATATCATCCAACACGCCCCCCCAAGAGGTTTCGGCCAACTCACGTTCCTCCTCGCACGTCTGCGCGCGATCACTGGGTAAACCGTTTTCTTCCGCAAAATCATCGCGCTGCTGTACATTGCCGCCATAATACAGGCAGATCAGGTTGTAGTACCGCTGCAAGTCCAGTGAATGGGTGCTCCAGACAGCCAACTCCTGACCTTTCTTTTCCGCCTCTTCAGCATCGCGTGCATATTGATCCGCGCTCGCCCACGTCAGCTGTTCTGCTTGTTCAGCGTCAAAAAACTTATCCGTGATCACAACCACGAACGTATCAGCAGCGTCTTCCTCGCGGCTGAAAATCGGCAGTGACAGCCCGTCGATCAACGCGTGTCCCAGTTCGTGGTACATCGTGGCCAACACATTTGCCTCGACATAGGACATAACTGACCGGTCCAGATCTTCGGGTGAAACCACTATCGGGTCACCACCTTTTGACTGTTTTTTTGCGTCTGCGGCAGTCGAAGACATCAGGCCGACAAGCAAAAAGACGATAAATTTCTGCATTTCGACCCCCTATTCGGATATCAGCAAGGAACCAGACACCAGTAATCCAAGTCAAGCAACACATCGGGATCATACTTGCCATCCACGCCCTTCAACGGGAATCCCGCTGACTGCCCTTTTGTCGCCACCATCCGCACCCGTAAGGCACCGATGCTATCACTGACCTTGGCCTTATCCAAAACTTCGGACCAGACCCGAATTGTATCCCCCGCGAAGCATGGGTTGGCGTGCGCACCCGCATTAATGCCAACAATCATCTGCGCGTTGGCTAGCCCGTTGAACGAAAGTGCACGCGCCATGGAAATCACATGGCCACCATAGATCAACCGTTTGCCGTCTGGCCGGTTGGTTGCATCAAAATGTACCTTGGCGGTGTTTTGCCACAAACGAGTGGCCAACATATGCTCGGCCTCTTCAATCGTGACGCCATCTACATGGTCAATTTTTTCACCGATATCGTAGTCGCCCCAGCGATGCGGCTCTCCGGCCAGATCAAAGTCGTAATTGCTGAAATCCAACCCTTTAGGAATCACCAGATCATCGACCGTCAAACCCGCCTTCAAGTCGGGAATCACAGTTTCAGGTTCTGGTGCATTAAGATCCCGCTTGCGAACCATCACCCAGCGCACGTATTCCAACACAGCCTCACCCCGTTGGTTTCGACCAGTAGATCGCACCCAGACCACGCCGGTTTTCCCGTTTGAGTTTTGCTTAACCCCGATCACCTCTGACGTAGTCGTCAGGGTATCGCCTGCATACACCGGCAGCAAAAACTGCCCCTCTGCATAGCCAAGATTGGCAACCGCGTTTAGGGAAACATCGGGAACTGACTTCCCAAAAACAATATGAAATGCCGCCAAATCTTCGATTGGGCTTTTGGGCAACCCGCAAGCACTGGCAAATTCATCCGATGAATATAGCGCAAATCGAGTCGGGTAGAGCGAAGTATAGACCGCACGCTCCCCCCCTGAGATTGTGCGGGGAACAGCATGCGTCAGAACCTGCCCAACACTGTAATCTTCAAAGAAATTACCTGCGCTCGTCTTCGACATCTACACTTTCCCCAACTTCATATCAGCCGAATAATCCCCGTCATAATCCTTTACGACCGCCTGTGCACACCGCATGATCCCGCGCGCCGCATCAAAAGCCATGGTCGGACTACCTTCAAGTTGCCAACCTTTGGAAAGCGCCTCGGTAACCTTGTGACAGAAAGCCGAGGAGTCGTCCTCGGTTAATAAACGATAAACAAGCATATTACGCTCCGAATGTTGAGGGGCCAATAGAGTTGTGAACGCGTGCGATCATGCCGAAAACAATCAACGAAATCACAGCGACTTTTATATCACCTTTGAGCGGGCCGGATTCTGGTCGATCCCAAGCGCCTTCGCGCAAATTTATCGCCAACATACTAAGCATCGCCCAGATGCCTAACCCACCAAACAGAACGATGGAGCGCATATCACCATTCGCCAACAGATGTCCGCCGGACCAAAGGATTACACCAGTCAGCATCGGGTGACGCAACAACGTCGGCAACACACCTTTGCCGTTTCCGGCGCCCATTAGAAACACTGCAACAATCATTATCAGACTGTTAAGTCCTGCGCCCCAACTGGGTGGCATATAAACTGCCTGCGCGCCCGCCGCCATAAACCCGAGCACCATTATCCCGATGGATGCTAACAATATCAGCGCGACAATTCCCTTCACCGGTCCTGCACCAAGTTTCTCTTCAATCGCAACACGCGCTTCGGGCAATAGTCGTTTGAACAAGTGGACAACTGTCCAAATCAGTATTCCGGCGATCAATAGAATCATGAAAGTCCCCTTCGTTAATTTTTCGCAACACTAGCAATCGTTGCCGCCTTGCCCAACAGTTTTTGAGCCGTTTCGATGTGCAGATTTTCAACAATCTTGCCATTAACCACCGCAATACCTTCGCCTCTGGCCTTCGCTTCGTTGAAGGCGTCAACATATGTCTGCGCCAATTTGATGTCTTCCACGCTTGGCGCGAACATTTCGTTGGTTACGACCAGTTGCGCAGGGTGGATCAACGTCTTGCCGTCGAAGCCCATATCTCGGCCTTGCTGGCATGCGTCCCGCAAACCATCGTCATCCTTGAACGCATTGTACACCCCATCGACACAGATCAGCCCATAGGCCCGCGCGGCCAGAAGACACAGCGACAATGACGTCATTACCGGGGCGCGATCAGGCGTCTGCTCGGCAAACAGATCCTTCACCAGATCGTTGGTGCCCATCACAAGTGCTTCTAACATCGGTGTTGCAGATGCAATTTCTTGAGCGTTGAGAATTCCCAACGGTGTTTCCATCATCGCCCAAATCCGCGTTTTATCCGAGACACCAAAAGCCTTCATCAACTTTTCGATCTGCTTCAATTCGTCGGCCGTACTAACTTTCGGAATCAAAATCGCATCGGGGGCCGCTGCGCAGGCCGCGGCCAAATCATCCATCCCCCACTCCGAATCCAGCCCGTTCACCCGAATAACAACCGAGCGCCGGCCATAACCTCCAGATTTAACTGCTTCGCAAACCAAATCTCGCGCCATTGGCTTCTCGGAAGGGCTGACGGCATCCTCCAGATCAAAGATTAACGCGTCGACATCTAATGTCTTGGCCTTCTCCAGCGCCCGAACCTTCGAGCCGGGCATATATAGTACGGAACGGAACAGAGTATTTCGGTCAGTCATAGTAATTCCTCGTGTTGCAACGCACAAAAAATGCCCCAATTTGATCCGCAACACAAGGTAGGACGTTGCGCAAAGGTGAATTCCTTACCTTCGCGCTTGCGGAATCGACAAATTAGGCGTAGGTCAAACCTCGATTTCGACCCTTAAAGACCCCTATAGGAGACTTGCAAAATGGCAAGAGCGAAGATCGCACTTATTGGTGCAGGCCAAATCGGCGGCACATTAGCCCACATCGCAGCAACAAAAGAACTCGGCGACATTATCATGTTCGATATTGCCGAAGGCACCCCCCAAGGCAAAGCACTGGATATCGCCGAGAGCGCGCCAGTCAGCGGCTTTGACGTGGATATGTCAGGCGCAAACGACTACTCCGCCATCGCGGGCGTTGACGTTTGTATCGTAACAGCCGGAGTTGCGCGCAAACCCGGCATGAGCCGCGATGACCTTTTGGGCATTAACCTCAAAGTTATGAAGTCCGTTGGTGAAGGTATCGCCAAGCATGCGCCGGACGCGTTTGTGATCTGCATCACCAACCCTCTGGACGCTATGGTTTGGGCGCTTCGCGAATTCTCTGGCCTTCCGCACAATAAAGTTGTCGGCATGGCAGGCATTCTAGACTCCGCACGGTTCCGTCACTTCCTTGCGGACGAGTTCAAAGTTTCCGTTAAAGACGTAACTGCGTTCGTTCTTGGCGGCCACGGCGACACAATGGTTCCACTGACACGTTACTCCACAGTTGCAGGCATCCCGTTGCCGGACCTCGTGGAAATGGGTTGGACTACACAAGATAAATTGGACGCCATCGTTCAGCGTACCCGTGATGGCGGCGCTGAAATCGTTGGCCTGCTGAAAACCGGCTCCGCGTTCTACGCGCCCGCCGCTTCTGCAATCCAGATGGCTGAGGCCTTCTTGAAAGACCAAAAACGCGTTCTGCCATGTGCAACGTACGTTGACGGCGCATACGGATTGGACGGCCTTTACGTTGGCGCACCAACAGTAATCGGCGCAGGTGGCGTCGAGCGCGTTGTTGAAATCAAGCTCAACAAAGACGAACAAAAAATGTTCGACAAGTCTGTAGAAGCCGTAAACGGGTTGGTTGCAGCCTGTAAGGGTATTGACCCTTCGCTTAACTAATTAGCTTCCGGCCCCGCCATTCACGCGGGGCCGGAAAACAGTTGTAGCACTGTTTCGAATCGGCGCTCCACATTATGTGATCACACTTTTTCTTCATGTGATCACATAGCTCCTTCATCCCTACATTTTCGCGTGATCAGGTACTAAAGTTCTTTTGCCTGCGGCAAATTATGCGATACGTTCACCTAGAGCCGAGGCAATGATTTCTTCATACCTTTGGACATTAATACCGTGGACCACAGAACAGGGACCAGTTGAATGAACATTCACGAATATCAAGCAAAACAGTTGCTGAAAGAATATGGAGCGCCCGTTTCCGATGGCCGCCCAGTTCTGAAAGCCGAAGACGCAAAAACCGCGGCAGGCGAACTCGACGGCCCGCTTTGGGTTGTTAAAGCACAAATTCACGCAGGCGGACGCGGCAAGGGTTCGTTCAACGAACCTGAAGCTGGCGAAGCTGGCGGTGTGCGTCTAACAAAATCAGTTTCCGAAGCAGCCGAAGAGGCGCAGAAGATGCTGGGCCGCACATTGGTTACGCATCAGACCGGTCCGGCAGGCAAGCAGGTTAACCGCGTATACATCGAAGATGGCGCTGCAATTGAAAAAGAATTGTACCTCGCACTACTAGTTGACCGCGTAACTTCCCGCGTATCATTCGTGGCCTCCACCGAAGGTGGCATGGACATCGAAGAAGTGGCCGCCAACACACCTGAGAAAATCGTTAGCTTCTCGGTTGACCCCGCTTCGGGCCTATCCGCATTCCACGGCCGCCGCGTTGCTTTCACGCTCGGCCTTGAGGGCAAGCAGATCAAACAATGCGTTCAATTGATCAGCAACCTCTACCGTATGTTTGTCGAAAAAGACATGGAGATGCTTGAAATCAACCCGCTGATCGTCACCAATGACGGCGATCTTAAGTGCCTCGACGCAAAGATGAGCTTCGACGGAAACGCGCTTTACCGTCACCCTGATGTTGTCGCCCTTCGCGACGAAACCGAAGAAGACGCCAAAGAACTGGAAGCTTCCAAGTACGACCTCAACTACATCACTCTAGACGGTGAAATCGGTTGTATGGTTAACGGCGCCGGTTTGGCGATGGCCACTATGGACATCATCAAACTTTACGGTTCTGAACCTGCGAACTTCCTCGACGTTGGTGGCGGTGCTACCAAGGAAAAAGTTACCGAAGCGTTCAAGATCATTACTTCCGATCCAAACGTTAAAGGTATTCTAGTAAACATCTTCGGCGGCATCATGCGCTGTGATGTAATCGCTGAGGGCGTCGTTGCTGCTGTCGCAGAAGTTGGCCTGAAAGTTCCGCTGGTTGTACGCCTAGAGGGTACAAACGTCGAAAAAGGTAAAGAGATTATCAACAACAGTGGCCTCGGGGTTATTGCTGCGGACGATCTGGGCGATGCTGCCAAGAAAATTGTTGCTGCAGTGAAGGGGGCTTGATCCATGGCTGTTCTAGTAAATGAAAACACCAAGGTAATCTGTCAGGGTCTTACCGGCTCGCAGGGTACTTTCCACTCCGAACAGGCGATTGCTTATGGCACGCAGATGGTTGGTGGTGTGACACCCGGAAAAGGTGGTCAATCCCACATCGGTTTGCCGATCTTCAACACTGTGCACGAAGCGCGCCATGTGACTGGCGCTAATGCAACGGCGATCTATGTACCGCCACCGTTTGCAGCCGATGCCATTCTTGAGGCGATCGACGCAGAACTGGAACTGATCGTTTGTATCACCGAAGGCATTCCTGTGCTGGACATGATGCGTGTGAAGCGCGCGCTGGAGGGTTCGAATTCCATATTGATCGGCCCTAACTGCCCAGGCGTTATTACACCTGATGCATGCAAAATCGGCATTATGCCGGGTCACATCCACAAACGTGGCTCCGTTGGCGTTGTTTCGCGTTCCGGTACACTGACGTATGAAGCTGTGAAGCAGACAACCGACGCTGGCTTGGGTCAATCGACCTGCATCGGCATCGGCGGCGACCCTATCAAAGGTATGGAACACATCGATGCGCTCGAACTGTTGCTAGCTGACGACGAGACACAATCGATCATCATGATTGGTGAAATCGGTGGCTCGGCTGAAGAAGAAGCAGCACAGTTCTTCAAGGACGAGGCCAAACGTGGTCGCACCAAACCGATTGCCGGATTTATCGCTGGTCTGACTGCCCCTCCGGGTCGTCGCATGGGCCACGCTGGTGCGATTGTTGCTGGCGGCGTAGGTGGTGCCGAAGACAAAATCGAAGCCATGAAATCTGCGGGTTTCGTGGTCGCCGACAGCCCGGCTGGTCTGGGCGAAGCTGTATTGAAAGCTATCGGTTAATAATTTCCCGGGCGCCTATCAGGGTGCCCGGGTTTCTTTCCAAGGCCCAATTAAAGGGCCGATAAATAGGGAGCGGATTTTCCGTCTAGGCCAATGACAGAGCAATCCTCCAACGACCAATTCCACAACGAGTCCTTCCTGCAAGGCCACAACGCCGAGTATGTCGAGCAGCTGCAAGCACGTTTTGCAAATGATCCGAATTCGGTTGACGACGACTGGCAACAGTTCTTCCACGCCCTTGGCGAAGAGCCAACAGTAGCAAGCGCTGAAGCAGCCGGACCAAGTTGGGGGCGTACAGATTGGCCGCCGGTACCAAACGACGACCTAACCGCCGCATTGGATGGCCAATGGGCAGAGCCGGCCAAAGTTGGCGAGAAGATCAAAGCAAAAGCAGCCGATATCGGCGCCGTTGTTTCAGAAGAACAAATCAGGCAAGCCGTACTCGATTCCATTCGCGCATTGATGCTTATCCGCGCCTATCGTATTCGCGGCCATCTGGCAGCGGACCTCGATCCGCTTCGCCTTACGCCCCCACCAGCCCATCCCGAGCTGGAACCATCCACCTACGGCTTCACTGAAGCAGACATGGATCGCCCAATTTTCCTAGATAACGTTCTTGGGCTAGAGCACGGCTCAATGCGCGAAATCGTAAAACTGGTTAAGCGTACATATTGCGGTACATTTGCGCTGCAATACATGCACATCTCAGACGCCGAACAAGCTGGCTGGTTGAAAGAGCGCATCGAGGGATACGGCAAGGAAATCGCCTTCACCCGCGAGGGCCGCAAAGCCATCTTGAACAAGCTGGTCGAGGCTGAAGGCTTTGAAAAATACCTCCACGTTAAATACATGGGCACCAAGCGGTTCGGTTTGGACGGCGGCGAGGCACTTATCCCCGCGCTCGAGCAAATCGTTAAACGCGGCGGCCAACTGGGTGTAAAAGAAATCGTGCTCGGCATGCCACACCGTGGCCGCCTTTCGGTTTTGGCCAATTTCATGGGTAAGCCCTACCGCGCGATCTTCCACGAATTTCAGGGCGGTAGTTACAAACCTGACACGGTTGAAGGTTCTGGCGACGTTAAATACCACCTTGGTGCGTCCTCGGACCGCGAGTTTGACGGTAACACTGTTCACCTCTCGCTTACCGCTAACCCAAGCCACCTTGAGGCTGTGAACCCTGTGGTGCTTGGTAAAGTTCGCGCGAAACAAGCACAGCTCGGTGACGTTGAGCATTCACAAGTTCTACCACTATTGCTTCACGGCGACGCAGCGTTTGCTGGCCAGGGCATCATTTCCGAGGGCTTCGGACTGTCTGGCCTTAAGGGACACAAAACTGGCGGCACAATCCACATCGTTGTGAACAACCAAATCGGTTTCACTACAGCGCCACACAACTCACGCTCTTCACCCTACCCAACCGACATCGCATTGATGGTTGAAGCGCCGATTTTCCACGTGAACGGTGATGACCCCGAGGCCGTAGTACATGCCGCGAAAGTCGCGACCGAGTTCCGCCAGAAATTCCACAAAGACGTGGTGCTGGATATCTTCTGCTACCGTCGTTTCGGCCACAACGAGGGCGACGAGCCCATGTTCACACAGCCGCAAATGTATCGGGCAATTAAGAAACAGAAGACCACGCTTCAGCTCTATACCGAACGACTGATCGCTGACGGCCTGATCCCCGAAGGTGAAATCGAAGACGTGAAAACTGCGTTTCAGGCCCACCTGAACGAAGAATTCGAAATCGGTAAAAACTACAAACCAAACAAGGCCGATTGGCTTGATGGTCGCTGGTCACACCTTGATCGTAAACAAGAAGATTACGAGCGTGGTAAAACGTCTGCAACCAAAGCTCGCCTGAAAGAAGTCGGCGACGCATTGACCCGCCTTCCCGAAGACTACAACCCGCATAAAACAGTTGTGCGGATGCTGAATAACAAAAATGAAGCGCTGAAATCCGGCGAAGGCATCGACTGGGCAACCGCTGAAGCTTTGGCATTTGGCACGTTGTTGTTGGAGGGATATCCAGTACGTCTTTCCGGTCAAGATTGTACACGGGGCACGTTTAGCCATCGCCACTCCGGAATCATCGACCAGGTGACGGAACAACGATACCTTCCGCTAGACAATATCAAAGAGGGGCAAGCGCGGTACGAGGTTATCGATTCCATGCTGTCCGAATACGCGGTTTTGGGATACGAGTACGGCTACACGCTAGCAGAACCAAATGCGCTGACCCTATGGGAAGCGCAGTTTGGCGATTTTGCCAACGGTGCACAAATCATGATCGACCAGTTCATCAGTTCAGGTGAACGTAAGTGGTTGCGTATGTCCGGTTTGGTCATGCTTCTACCGCACGGCTACGAGGGCCAAGGACCAGAGCATTCCTCCGCTCGTCTTGAACGCTTCCTCCAGCTTTCGGCTGAAGACAACTGGATCGTTGCCAACTGTACGACACCTGCGAATTATTTCCATATTTTGCGTCGCCAAATGCACCGGACTTTCCGTAAGCCTTTGATCATCATGACACCGAAGTCCTTGCTGCGCCACAAAGGCGCCGTTTCGACAATGAAAGAGTTGCAGTCCGGATCCAGCTTCCATCGCGTGTTGTGGGATAGCGCCCAATCCGGGCAATCGGATACGGTTCTGAAATCAGACTCCAAAATCAAACGCGTGGTTATGTGTTCTGGTAAAGTCTACTACGATTTGCTGGCCGAACGCGACGCACGTGGCATTGACGACATATATCTGATGCGTCTGGAACAGTTTTATCCGTTCCCGGCCATGTCTCTCACAAAAGAACTGAAGCGGTTCAAAAACGCCGATGTCATCTGGTGTCAGGAAGAGCCTAAAAACCAAGGTGGATGGTCATTCGTTGAGCCCAACATTGAATGGGTTTTAGGGCGCATCGATGCCAAATCAAAACGCCCAGTTTATGCTGGTCGAGCGTCATCTGCATCTGCGGCAACGGGCCTCGGATCATCCCATAAAGCACAACAAGCGGCGCTCGTTAATGACGCGCTAACTCTTTAAAGGAATTGAACCAATGACGGAAATTCGCGTTCCAACACTAGGTGAAAGCGTCACCGAAGCCACCGTGGCAACATGGTTCAAGAACCCCGGCGATGCTGTGGCTGTTGATGAAATGCTCTGTGAGCTTGAGACAGACAAAGTAACGGTCGAGGTTCCCTCGCCAGTTGCCGGTGTGATGTCCGAAATCGTAGCGCAAGAGGGTGACACCGTCGGCGTTGACGCCCTGCTTGCCAACATCGAAGAGGGCGCAACCGCTGCGGCCGCGCCCGCCAAGGCCGAAGCGGCACCTGCACCCACTGCCACCTCTGCCCAGCCAAGAGATATTGAAGACGCCCCATCTGCCAAAAAACTGATGGCTGAAAAGGGTCTGACTTCCGGTCAGGTTAAAGGCACTGGCCGCGATGGTCGTGTGATGAAAGAAGACGTTTTGGCCGCCACCGCTCCGGCACCCACACCTGCACCCGCCGTCCCGCGCGCCCCTGTTGCAGCAGACGATAGCGCCCGCGAAGAGCGCGTTAAAATGACCCGCCTTCGCCAGACAATTGCGCGTCGTTTGAAAGAATCACAAAACACCGCCGCTATGCTAACCACCTATAACGAGGTGGATATGTCGGCGATTATGAGCCTGCGCAACGAGTACAAAGACTTGTTCCTTAAAAAGCACGGCGTGAAACTGGGTTTCATGTCCTTCTTCACCAAGGCTTGTTGTCACGCTCTGAAAGAAGTTCCTGAAGTGAACGCGGAAATTGACGGCACCGATGTGGTTTACAAAAACTTCGTCCACATGGGCGTGGCTGCTGGTACACCAACGGGCCTAGTCGTTCCAGTGGTGCGCGATGCTGACCAAATGTCTTTCGCCGAAATCGAAAAGAAAATCGGCGAACTCGGCGCGCGTGCGCGTGACGGCAAACTTTCCATGGCAGAAATGCAGGGTGGTACATTCACCATTTCTAACGGCGGCGTTTACGGATCGTTAATGTCTTCACCCATCTTGAATCCCCCACAGTCTGGCATTCTGGGCATGCACAAAATTCAAGACCGTCCTGTCGTGGTTAACGGCGAGATCGTCATCCGTCCGATGATGTATCTGGCATTGTCCTATGACCACCGCGTTGTGGATGGGAAAGGTGCGGTTACCTTCCTAGTGCGTGTGAAAGAGGCACTCGAAGATCCACGCCGTTTGCTGATGGATTTGTAAACCGCAAGGTGCTTCGCCCATGCTACGTTTCGACCACATAGCTGTTGGCTGCGCGACCCTCGAACAGGGGGCCGCTTACGTTGCCGACAAAACCGGGCTGGCCATTCCTGTCGGCGGCGAGCACCCAATGATGGGAACGCACAATCTGCTCATGTCGCTGGGTATCGATACTTTTTTCGAAGTGATTGCCATCAATCCGTCTGCGCCAAAACCTTCGCACTACCGTTGGTTTGGTTTGGACGATGCGCAATTCCCGAGTGCCAAACCTCATTCATGGATTCTTAGTTCAGACAATCTGGATGAAGACCTCGCGAAGGCCAAATCCCTCGGCCTTGACCTTGGAACGCCTACGACCCAAACCCGAGGCGGCCTGACCTGGCGCTTCGCCGTTAGAGAAGACGGTACAATCCCTTTGAGCGGCGCGGCTCCGATGATTATGGAGTGGCCCGATATGCCGGATCACCCTGCGGCGAAAATGATGAATTTGGGGGCAAAGATCAACCTCGTGAAAATACGAACACCACACGCCGAAATTCTTAATAATTTGCTAAACACCCTCGGTAACGGCAACATGCCTGTCGAGATAACTGACTCACCTGATACCAAACTCACCGCGACGCTGAACCTGAACGAGGGTCGCGAAGTGGTTCTTGATTAACGAAAAGTAAAGGAAACGACCCATGTCCAGCTATGACGTCATCATCATCGGCGGCGGCCCCGGCGGCTACGTTTGTGCAATCCGCTGCGCCCAGCTCGGTCTGAAAACAGCATGTGTTGAAGGGCGTGGTGCCCTCGGTGGTACATGTCTGAATGTCGGGTGTATCCCGTCAAAGGCCCTGCTGCATGCTTCCCATTCGTTACATGAAGCGGAAACCAATTTCACCAAAATGGGCCTCATGGGAAAAAGTCCGTCGGTCGATATGGGCAAAATGATGGACTACAAACAGGGAGTGATTGACGGCAATACGGCCGGTATCGAATTCCTGTTCAAGAAAAACAAAGTCGACTACATTCAGGGCTGGGGTAAAATCACCGGCAAAGGTGAGGTCACCGTCGGCGACGACGTGCACACAGCAAAAAACATCGTGATAGCAACAGGTTCCGAGCCATCGTCACTTCCCGGTGTCACTGTTGATGAAAAAATCGTCGTAACCTCGACGGGCGCCCTAAGCCTGCCAAAAGTGCCAAAGAAGCTGATTGTCATAGGCGCAGGTGTGATCGGGTTGGAGCTTGGCTCCGTATACTCCCGCCTCGGCTCCGAAGTCACTGTTATCGAGTTCCTCGATCAAGTTACACCGGGCATGGACGGCGAAATTTGCAAAACCTTCCAGCGTAGCTTGAAGAAACAAGGTCTGAAATTTGTAATGGGCGCAGCCGTTCTAAAGGTTGAAGCCACCAAGACCAAGGCGAAAGTCACCTACAAATTGCGGAAAAACGATTCCGAAGCGACTGTGGACGCAGACGTCGTTTTGGTTGCTACAGGACGTATACCCTTCACTGACGGTTTAGGCCTGGCGGAAATCGGTGTCGAAATGTCTGATCGTGGACAGGTAAACACCAACGCGCATTGGCAAACCGACGTCGAAGGGGTTTATGCGATTGGTGATGTGATCGCCGGCCCAATGTTGGCCCACAAGGCCGAAGACGAAGGCATGGCGGTTGCCGAGACCATTGCGGGCCAGGCAGGTCACGTTAACTATGACGTTATTCCTGGTGTGATCTATACATCGCCCGAAGTTGCGTCCGTTGGTAAAACTGAAGAACAGTTGAAAGACGAAGGCCGCGCCTACAAAGTTGGCAAATTCAACTTTATGGGTAACGGTCGCGCCAAGGCGAATTTCGCAGGCGAAGGTTTTGTAAAAATTCTGGCTGATGCAGAAACGGATCGTATTCTAGGGTGCCACCTGATGGGTCCTGCCGCTGGCGAGCTTATTCACGAAATCTGCGTAGCCATGGAATTCGGTGCCTCAGCAGAGGATATCGCGCGCACCTGTCACGCACACCCAACATATTCCGAAGCAGTCCGTGAAGCGGCACTGGCATGTGGCGACGGCGCGATTCACGCCTGACACGAAAAAGGGACGGCCTGTTCAGGTCGTCCCAGTCAACTTTGTTTTAAGGCAAGTTACGAAGGTGTTAACCCTTCACTTCTTCCCAAAAACTTTTAACTTTACTGAAGAAGTCGCTCGAAGCAGGGTTATTTTCGCTGCTCAGTTCTTCGAACTCTTTAAGCAGTTCTTTCTGCCGCACAGTCAGGTTGACCGGTGTTTCAACTGCCAACTCGATATACAAGTCCCCTGCACCACCATTACGTAATGAAGGCATACCCTTTCCGCGAAGTCGCAGCTGTTTACCAGATTGCACACCGGCAGGAACTTTCACGCGGGAGCGTCCCCCATCCAATGTCGGCGCTTCGAGTTCGCCACCAATAGCAGCAGTCGCCATCGAAATTGGAATTTGGCAGAACAGATTTTGATTTTCGCGTTCGAATATATCGTGTGGCTGCACTTCGATGAAAATATACAAATCACCGGTTGGTCCGCCACGCAATCCCGCCTCACCTTCTGCGGCCAGACGAATACGCGTACCCGTTTCAACGCCCGCAGGAATGTTGACGTTCAGCGAACGATTTTGCTGCACGCGCCCCGCGCCTGCGCAGACACCACAAGGATTTTTGATAATCTGGCCACGGCCCGAACACGTAGGACAACCGCGTTCAACAGTGAAAAATCCCTGCTGCGCCCGCACTTTACCCATACCGGAACACGTCGGACATGTCGTCGGCTCTGCGCCGCCCTCGGCACCTGTTCCACTACAGGTATCGCAACCCACCGAACTTGGAACAGAAATAGTAGCTTGCTTACCAACATAAGCTTCTTCAAGTGTCACGCCCAGATTATAACGTAGGTCCGAGCCACGCGTTGCGCGCTGCCCACCGCTGCGGCCGCCACCAGTAAAACCACCAAACAAATCGTCGAATACATCTGAAAATGCACTACCGAAATCACCTTGCCCTGGGCGAAAACCGTTACCAGCGCTGGCACCCGTGCCGCCCTCGAACGCAGCATGGCCATAGCGGTCATATGCGGCCTTTTTTTCCGGATCTTTCAGAATATCGTAGGCTTCGTTAACCTCTTTGAACTGTTCCTCAGCGTTTGGATTGTCCTGATTTTGATCAGGGTGCAATTCCTTCACCTTGCGGCGATACGCCTTTTTCAGCTCCGGTGCTTCCGCACCTTTCGCAGCATCGAGAACGTCGTAATAGTCACGCTTTGCCATGCGGGAATTCCCCTTATCCAAACAAAACGGCCCGCCCAGTTAGGGGCGGGCCGAATTTGCTACAAGCCGAATTAGGCTTTATCTTCTTCGTCGAGGTCTTCAAAGTCCGCATCAACAACATCGCTGTCATCAACACCGCCCTCGGCTGCGCCCGCTTCAGCTTCAGCAGCTTCCTGCTGTTCCTTGTAGATGGCTTCGCCCAACTTCATCGCCGCCTCAGTCACATCTTGGCTGCGAGTCTTGATGGTTTCGGCGTCGTCACCTTCCAATGCTTCTTTCAGGTTTTTGATCGACATTTCGATAACTTCAACTGTTGTCGGATCAACCTTCTCACCGTGCTCCTCAACCGATTTTTCGGTACTGTGGATCAGACTTTCAGCGGAGTTGCGCGCCTCGACCATTTCCTTCTTCTCTTTATCAGCCTCAGCATTGTCCTCGGCTTCGCGAACCATTGCTTCGATATCCTCGTCAGAAAGGCCACCGGATGCTTGAATGGTGATCTTCTGCTCTTTTCCTGTGCCCTTATCTTTGGCAGACACGGACACGATACCGTTGGCATCGATGTCAAACGCAACTTCGATCTGCGGAACACCGCGCGGTGCTGGCGGGATCGCTTCAAGATTAAACTGGCCGAGCATCTTGTTATCGGCTGCCATCTCGCGCTCACCCTGGAACACACGAATTGTCACAGCATTCTGGTTATCTTCGGCTGTCGAGAACACCTGACCCTTTTTCGTAGGGATCGTCGTGTTGCGGTCGATGAGGCGTGTGAACACACCACCCAAAGTTTCGATACCAAGCGACAGCGGCGTTACGTCCAGAAGAACAACGTCTTTAACATCACCCTGAAGGATACCGGCCTGAATTGCGGCGCCCATGGCAACCACTTCGTCAGGGTTAACACCTTTGTGTGGCTCTTTACCGAAGAAAGCCGTCACTTCCTCGATAACCTTGGGCATACGAGTCATACCACCAACCAGAACAACCTCGTCGATGTCGCCTTTAGTTAGCCCAGCATCTTTCAACGCAGCTGCACAAGGTTTCAGAGATGCTTTGATCAGATCGCCAACCAGCGATTCCAGTTTTGCGCGAGTCAATTTCATGACCAAGTGCAAAGGCTGGCTGGTTTTCGGGTCCATCGTGATGAACGGCATGTTGATTTCTGTTTGTGTTGCTGAGGAAAGCTCGATTTTGGCTTTCTCGGCACCTTCTTTAAGACGCTGAAGCGCCATCTTGTCATTCTTCAGATCAACGCCGTTTTCTTTTTTGAATTCTTTGGCAAGATACTCAACGATACGCATGTCAAAGTCTTCACCACCAAGGAACGTGTCGCCGTTGGTCGATTTCACTTCGAACAAGCCGTCGTCGATTTCCAGAACGGAAACATCGAACGTGCCGCCACCAAGGTCGAATACAGCAATCGTTTTGCCGCCTTCTTTATCAAGGCCATATGCCAGCGCCGCAGCTGTTGGCTCGTTGATAATACGAAGAACTTCAAGGCCAGCAATTCTACCGGCGTCTTTAGTTGCCTGACGCTGTGCATCGTTAAAGTAGGCAGGAACCGTGATAACGGCCTGCGTCACGCCTTGGCCAAGATAATCCTCGGCTGTTTCTTTCATTTTACCCAAGATGAATGCGGACACTTGCGAAGGGGAGTATTTCTCACCCTGCGCTTCAACCCATGCATCGCCTTCGCCACTGTCAACTATTTTGTATGGAACCATGTCCATATCTTTTGTCACCATCGGGTCATCAATGCGACGGCCAACAAGGCGTTTGATTGCGGACAGTGTGTTTTCAGGGTTCGTAACAGCCTGACGTTTAGCGGCCTGACCAACCAGACGCTCTTCGTCTGTGAAACCTACGATGGATGGCGTAGTGCGCGCCCCTTCGGAATTTTCAATAACTTTTGCCTGTGCACCATCCATGATGGCCACGCAGGAGTTAGTAGTTCCTAGGTCAATACCGATAACTTTAGACATGTGTCTTCCTTTCAAACGGCGAGTGCGAAATTCGGATCCATTATGGCCTCCGAGCTTCTTCCCATATGTAATCCCCAATGCAGGGATCGTTTGAAGGGTATATAGGAGGCGTTTTTGCAGGCTACAACCGCTTGTAAGGGTTCTTTTTCACGTTTTTTTGAAGTAAGTGCAGAATCTTTGCGTTTTCGAGCAACGGAATCATAAACCTTAAGAAAAATGTTGCTGCGTAACCCATTCAGCAATCAACGCCGGCTTTTCGCAACCCTCGATCTCGATCGTTGCTTTCAAGGTCTGTGTAATCTCTCCGGCTCTCACATTGAGTGCGATAAGTACAAACCTTCCACGTATCCGCTTGCCTGCACTGACAGGCGAGATGAACCGGATACGGTCGAAACCATCGTTGACGCAGTGCTTCAAAAGCTTAATCGGCGGCACAGCATTTGTCGCCATGACGCTTAACATCGACATAAATGAATTGCGGTGCACCGGTGACATCCCCAAACAGCCCGATGCGCTCTTGATCCATAAGTAACCAGCGAGAACATCCGACTTCTTTACCTTGCAGCACCTCGCAGCGTTTCCAGATATTTGAGGCTGATCACCCAAGCGTCCTTTTATTACCTTTTCCATCCACTGCAACAAAAACAAACTTGGCCTCGGTCACCTTCAGCCGAATACCCTCAGGCAGTCGCGTGATCCATGCCTCGACACCAACATGCATAGACGTAGTGCCCTCCTTCAGCAGTTCCGAATAGATAGTCACCAGATCGCCAACATGCACCGGCTTGTGGAATGTCATCGCATTCACGGCCACAGTTGCAACTTTTCCGTTAGAACGTGTCCGCGCGACAACCGAGGCTCCCAAATCCATCTGCGCCATCAGCCAACCACCAAAAATATCGCCATTGGCATTTGTGTCGGCGGGCATAGCAATAGTTTGCAACGCCAGATTACCCCTGGGTTTTTCTTCATTCATAATTTGGACCTTTTCCCCCAACTTTGGCTCATATTTTTACGAAGCCAGAACTCAATCATCATTGCGATCATTACCAGCGTCAACGACAAATAGACGGGGTATTCCATGTTTGTGTGATGCGGAAAATAGTTAACAAATGCGTGCCCGCGCGCTTGGTCAATAGTATGAAACAAAGGGTTCCAATCAAACCACGTAATCATAGTTGCAGACATGTAATTCGCTGGCAGCATTTTGCCGCTGGTTATCATATTTAGCCGCCTGTACATCTGTGCCACCATCGGAATAAATTTTGGGGCAAACGGCTGCAAAACACCGAACGTCAGACCAATCGCAATACCGCTAGCCCACGCCATGAAAAACGGGAATATAAGGCCAGCCGGGTTATAAAACTCTAGCCCTCCGCGCAAAATGTGCACGACGAGTAAAATCAGAGTAAATGCTAGCACTTGCAAATACAGACCCGAAAGAACGGACGACATGATGTTCAAAAGCGAACTTATCGGCGCGTGCAAAGTAAGGCCACCGACTGGTGACACGGCTCCCATAGCTGACGCAACGGCTTTGTTGTGTGTCAAGAACAGGAATATTCCTGTCAGAAGGAAAATTACAAAATCCCCACGAATAGCGACTGATTTCATTCCTAGCACCGAGAAAAGGAGGAAAAAAATAGCCAACATTATCAAGCTTTGAGCCATAACGATAAGCAATCCAAGGGTTGCATTTCCGCTGGATTTTCGGGCGCTTCTAACGATCGAATGAAATAGAAGCTCCATAAACGACATGCTTGCGCCGAATAAAGTCTTGTTAACTCGGGTTTTAATTTCCATTAACAATCCCTTGCCCCGCCTAAAAACACGCCTTGCTCAACACCATCACTTAAGTTCATATAGCCATAACATTATCATCGAAGTATATGCAAAAGGCTTTAACAAATGCCAAATACCAGAATTGTTTCCGAAATTCGTCGCCTGTCCATTCTTGCTGGCGCCGTGATCATGGAAATTTACGAAGGGGACGATTTTGACGTGAAGTTGAAATCCGATAACAGCCCTGTAACAGCCGCTGACGAGGCCGCTGACGCTTTGATCTTTACAGGATTGCGCGCCGCGTTCCCCGACATCGAAATTGTTACCGAGGAGCAGTCTGATAGCCACAGCATTTCGGCTGATCGATTTTTCATTGTGGACCCATTGGACGGCACTAAGGAATTCGTACATCGCCGCGGTGATTTCACGGTTAACATCGCGTTAATCGAAAACGGGATCCCTGTGCTTGGTGTCGTCTACGCGCCTGCACGCAACCGCTTGTTCTATACGTTAGCTGATGGACAAACAGTTGAAGAGTTCGGGTCTCTCGATCCAGAAGTCGTCGGTGAAACCAAATCCATTTCGGTGACCAAACCTGACAATACTTCGTTAACTGTTGTCGCTTCAAAATCGCATCGTGATCAAGCGACAGACGATTACATTGGTAAATATAACGTCGATGCGTTTCAAAGTGCCGGATCTTCTTTGAAATTCTGTCTGGTTGCAGCCGGCGAAGCCGATATTTATCCCCGCCTCGGACGAACTATGGAGTGGGACACGGCGGCTGGCCATGCTGTTTTACTGGGCGCAGGCGGCGATGTAGTCCGCTTTGACGACCATACACCGCTAGCCTACGGTAAACCGATCTATGAAAACCCCTTTTTCATCGCCTACGCGCCGGGCGTTGATCTGGTACAAGGCTGAGTGCCTGTACCGCTGGTCATTCTCGCTCGATATGACTCGGACCGTTCTCCGGGCAAGGTGTTGACCGAATTGCGCGGGGTTGACCGAGAGCCTCGGGGGCTAATTCGCCCCACATGGGAAGCAACACAGCAGGTAAAAAGCGCAAATCGCGCAATCGCTGCAACCAGCGTCGTTCGAATTGGAAAGGTTTTCAGGGAGCCGGGGAAGACATGAAAGCCGTGCCTGTCAGCCTGATAATTGTCAGCCAGAAACGGCCTGAACACCTGCTGTGGTTACTGCAAAGTTTGCGCCATCAAACACACGACAATTTCGAAGTTATTGTTGTGGCGGACGTAAGACCGCCCCCTGTTATCAAAGATGTGAAATACCGTCCCTTCACTCAAAGCAACATCTCTGCTGCCAGAAATGCTGGGTTGGCAATTGCCGCAGGAGAGTTCGTTGTGTTTTGCGATGACGACGCCATCCCCGACCCTCCTTGGCTAGACCATCTAGTTTCACCATTTGTCGACCCACTAGTTGGTGCGACGACGGGTTTCACGCGTGGCCGCAACGGAATAAGCCGCCAATGGGGTGCGATGCGATTTGATCTGGCAGGAAACGACCAACCTTTCGACATCGACGAATCTCAACAATTCGAGGTATTCGATCCCGCGCCAGATATGCCCATCAAACTGATCGGCACGAACATGGCGTTTCGCAAGTCTGCATTGTGGGAAATCAACGGGTTTGACGAAAACTTCCGGTTCTACCTCGACGAAACCGATGCGAAACAGCGCTTAGACAAAACAGAATGGAAAACCGCAGTTGTCCCGCGTGCACAAGTCCATCACCATTATGCAGCCAGCGACCGGCGTACCGAAAACCGGGTACCGACCGACCTGTTCGAGATTGGCGCAAGCAAAGCCTATTTCTGCAAAACCCACATGAATGACGACTACAACGCAGAGCTTCGGGAGTTTACTAACGAACAGTTAATTCGTCTGACGGTATTGGTCGAACAACACAAACTCCGAAGAAGCGATGTTACCCCGTTAATGGAAACGCTTGGGGACGGAATGTCCGATGGACTACAGCGAGAACAGAACCAATCACGCCTAACTTGCATTCCTTCCGAATTCCTCATCTTTAGTACAAATAGGCCCGAACACATAGTGTTATGCGCTGGTCCTCGCGACGCCGAGTGGATGACAAAAACTGCCCTTAAAATGGTCAATGAAGGCAAATGCGTCAGCGTAATCCATTTATTAGCTTCTCCTCGATATTTTCAGGTACGATTCACCGAGGGATACTGGCTTCATCGGGGAGGGGTGTTTGGCAAATCGATACGCACCCAACCGCTTGTACAACTAACAGGTTTCCAGAAAAGATTTACGGATGAAATTAACCGTATCTCAACACTTCACGCTGTAGATAAGGTACAATCGAGGCACGGCACCAATATGTAAATTGGGCGTGTACTTACGCTCACTTAAACTTTATTGGTGGCATTATTTCAACACACCGTTTAACTACGGTTAACAACAAACATTGTCCGGACGACACTCACCGTGAAACGCAAAGTTACCAAAGCTATTTTTCCCGTCGCTGGCCTCGGCACTCGGTTCTTGCCAGCCACAAAATCTATTCCTAAAGAGATCATGACGCTGGTTGATCGCCCGCTGATTCAATACGCGATTGACGAGGCGCGAGCCGCGGGTATCAGAGAATTTATCTTCGTGACCGCCAAAGGCAAAAGTGCGCTGGAAGACTATTTCGATGGCGCTCCCGAATTGGAAAAAACGCTTCGCAAAAAAGGCAAAATTGACCTTTTGAAAGAGCTTCGTGCAACGGATATGGAAAGTGGTGCCATCGCCTATATTCGCCAGCGCGAGGCATTGGGACTTGGCCACGCCGTATGGTGTGCGCGTCGTTTGATTTCGAACGAACCTTTCGCCGTTCTTCTGCCCGACGATGTGATTTCAGCCGAAAAGCCCTGCTTGCAGCAGATGGTTGAACAATACGCGGAAACCGGTGGCAACATGATCGCAGCAATGGAAGTGAAACCGGAAGAAGTGCCATCGTACGGCATCCTTTCGGTGACTGAGACCAACGGGCGGTTATTAACTGTCAACGACATGGCGGAAAAACCTACTCTGGAAGAAGCACCATCTAGATGCGCTGCTATCGGCCGTTATATTCTAGAACCGAAGATTATGAATCGCCTGAGAGACTTGAAGCAAGGCAACGGTGATGAAATCCAATTAACCGACGCTATTGCACAAGAAGCACGTGATGGCGGCAATGTTTATGGATACACATTCGAAGGGCAGCGTTATGATTGCGGATCGAAAGCCGGATATTTGAAAGCTACAATAGCATTTGCGTTAGAACGCGACGATCTAAAATCTGATCTAGCTGATTTTGTTAAACAAACAGCTGCCGAACTATAAACGTGTCATGGAGCAAAAAGGTAGTACATCTACTGTTGTTATCGATATTTCGCGCACAATATCTGGGGCCGACAAAGGGTTTTTGACTGGCATCGACCGCGTTGAGCGCGCTTATATTGAGCACTTTCTGAATTCACCCAAATCTGTACTTTTTCTGGCACGATTCAATCGTCAATCCGCGTTACTCAACCAGAAATCAATGCGCGAGCTTTATACGATTATCCAGCAAAACGGCCCGTGGGATACGCTAGGCATCGGCGCATTATTTAGGCAACCGAAGCACCATGCGACCTCCGAGGTGCGAAAAACAGTCCGGCGCCTCGCCACTTCCTGGCCGTTGCTTGAGCGTGGGCTGAAAACCCACGCACCAACCGGATTCGTCTATTTGAATGTCGGGCATAGCAAGCTATCGCCCGGCCTTTGGCCAAAACTTAGACGCTGTGGTGCGATTAAGATCGTCGCTATGATTCACGATCTGATCCCAATTGATTTCCCTCAGTTTGCGACCTCGAAATGCACGGCCAAATTCCGCACGCAGATGCAAGCATTGACCCACCATGCTGATTTCTTTGTCTATAACTCGACCGACACGGAACGCCGCATGCAAAGTTGGTTCGGAAAATGGGGTCGCTCGGTTCACGGGCGCGTCGTTCTGCTGGGGACAGATCCACTCCCGCTGACTGCGCGGCCATCTCCTTCGACAACACCGTATTTCGTTTGCCTAAGCACGATTGAACCACGCAAAAATCACAAACTGCTGTTGAACGTCTGGTCAGAGTTTCATGAAACTTTGCCGCAAGCCGAAATTCCACACCTACACATCGTTGGTCGGCGCGGCTGGCTAAATGAGGAGGTTTTCAACACCCTCGACACGGCACATTTTATGGGGAAAACGGTGTTTGAACATAATCGAATGACCGACGAGCAGCTGGGAACATTAATGAAAGGTTCGAAAGCGCTACTATTCCCTTCATTCGCCGAAGGGTTTGGTTATCCGCTGGTCGAAGCATTGCAAATGCGGGTGCCAGTTATCTGTTCGAATTTACCTTGTTTTCACGAGATTGCGGGTGATGCGCCGATATTCGTCGACACCAAAAACCAGCGAGCATGGGGCGAGGAGATACGTAAAATTGCAACCTCTGACAGCGCTGCGAACGACTGTATAGAAAAAGCGCCCGAATTCCCAAAATGGAACGCGCATTTTCACGAAATTGACACTATTATAACCGACAACATTTAAAAATTTTTATACGGTAACCAATGAGTATAATTTCCAAGTTCGCTGAGTCCTATCACTTGCGCCTCCAACGGCGCCGGCGCAGGCTACGCGCATTAAGGAAACGACGCGAAGTAACGTTGGTGAAGAACCGATCAAGCGCACGTCGAAAAGACGACATTTTTCTGTTTTCTACCGTCCACAACGAACGTCATCGCCTTTCATATTTCCTCGATTATTATCGAAACCTGGGTGTTAACCATTTCTTCTTTATTGATAATGATTCCGACGATGGCACAGGCGAATTCCTTGCCGCACAGCCGGATGTTTCCTTGTGGCATTCCGAGGGTAGTTATAAGCGCTCCAATTTCGGCATGGACTGGATCAACAACCTATTGCGTAAAAATGCGCGGGAGCATTGGTGTCTAATCGTCGATGTGGACGAATTTTTCGTCTACCCGCACTGCGATACCCGCCCGCTCCGCGCACTAACTGACTGGCTTGATGCGTCATCTATCCAATCGTTCGGGGCATTATTGCTGGACATGTATCCGACAACATCGCTCGAGGATCAGGAATATCTTCCGGGGCAGAGCCCGTTCAAAACCTTGACGCATTTCGACAGCGGGAATTACACCCAAAAACTTAACAAAAAGTATGGCAACCTATGGATCCAAGGCGGTCCGCGCCAACGCATATTCTTCGCCGAAAATCCAGATCAAGCACCAGCGTTAAATAAGATTCCGCTGGTGAAGTGGTCCCGTGGGAATGTTTTCGTCAGCTCGACCCACACGTTGCTTCCGCGCGGATTAAACAAAACGTTCGAGGATTGGGGTGGCGAGAAAATATGCGGCTGCCTTCTACACACCAAATTTTTGCCCGATCTGGCCCACAAAGCCATTCGCGAAGAAACTCGACGACAACATTACGCAGGCGGGCGCGAATATCGGGCTTACAAGGCTGCGAACGGCAAAGGCACAATACTTAACCATGCACATTCCAAACGGTTCGAGGGTTGGCGGCAGCTTGAAGATTTGGGATTGATGTCGCTCGGGGGGTGGGCATGATCCCGGCAATTGCAATCCTTGCACATCATAACCTTGATCGAGTTGCGCAAGTTGTTCGGTTTTTGTCCGACGCCGGTTTATATGTATGTATTCACGTCGATCAAAGCGTGCCAGCCGATAGATTCAACAAATTCAAATCTTCGCTATCTGACCACACTGACATTCTCTGGGCTAAGCGTGTTAAATGCGAATGGGGGCACTTTTCGCTGGTCGAGGCAACGCTAAACATGTCCGAGGAAATTCTGGCGGAAAGGCCAGACGCTGGGCATGTGATGTTGTTAAGCGGTGACAGCCTGCCAATCCGGGCGCCCGCCGAATTCATAAGCTTTTTGCACAAGAACCCTGGCGTGGACTTTATCGAAAGTGTCGTGATCGGCGACGACAACTGGATATCAGGCGGGTTGGGGATCGAACGATTTACACTTAGCTTTCCATTCTCTTGGAAGAAGCAGCGCAGATTTTTTGACATTTGGGTCGAGGTACAGCGGAAGCTTCGCCTTAATCGACGCATTCCCAACGGGGTTAGGCCGCATATTGGTAGCCAATGGTGGTGCCTAAGCCGGAAAACGTTGGAAGCCATCATAAACGACCCGGCGAAGGCCCAATACGATGCCTATTTTCGTAAATGCTGGATACCTGACGAGTCGTATTTTCAAACATTGGCTCGTAACCACGCCAGTACAATCGAGTCACGGTCACTATTGTTTTCGCGCTTTGATCACCAGGGCAAACCAACAACATTTTATGACGATCACGTAGAGTTTCTCGACAAGATTGACGCCTTTTTCGCACGTAAAATCTGGGCACGTGCTTCAACACTGTATGAACGGTTCCTAAGCCCTTTGCCAACCAAGGCAAGAACAGCGCCGAATTTGGAGCGCATTGAAACAGCGGCACACCGACGCAAAACCGGGCGGGGTGGGCTCTATATGCATGGGCGCGCACCCAACCAGTGGCTAGAGGAATACTCGCCTACAGCGCTGCCTTATCATGTTTTCACTGGCTTCAACGCCGTTTTTTCAGAGTTCGATGACTGGCAAGGCACCCATAGCGGCATCCGACCACATGGCCGGCTGTTTGCCAAATCCCGCGTCAAGTTTGTTAATAATGGGTCGATTGGCGCGGGCGGGATGTCAGGCTCTGCTGCCATTCGTGATCTGGCTCCAGAAAACTTCTTATGTAACCTTGTTTGGAACACACGCGAACAAGGACTAAGATTTCACTACGAGATTTCCGACCTACCCAAGATCGGAAAGTTCCTGCTTGCTGATCCTCACGCAAATTTGCATTTCATACGCCACGGATGGATGTTGGATTTGCTAAACCGAGGCATCGAAAACAACGAATATTTACGCACCACCGCAACGACAATGATTAATCGCGAACGCATGGTTTTGACCGATCTCGAGCAATCCAAAACCAATTGCAATTATAACATCTGGACGCTGGGTGAGGTACTCTCCAATCCGCAAACTGCGCTGAAGGCTACTTTGGGCGAGGCAAATGTGCAAATGCCAATAATCTTGCCGGAAATGACAGATGCTTCGCGTTTAACTGATTTTGCGCGCGAATTAAAAAATATCGGAGTCGACATTAACAGCACGTTACTTGAATCTGCTGCTGCGAATGTTCAAACGAAAAACGGCTTTAAGGCACAAAAATGAGTGGGCGATATAAATACTTCGCAATCTTTGGATCTATGCGAAGCGGTTCTAACCTGTTGGAACAATCGTTAAACCAATACGCTGATATCACTTGTCACGGAGAGCTGTTTAATCCCTTGTTCATTGGCCACCCCAAAAGCACGGACTTTTTGGGTTTGGATTTTGTCGAGCGAGAAAGGTCACCTGAATCGCTGATCAAGGCAATGATCAAAGATGCTGAGGGGGGAATCGCCGGGTTCAGAGTATTCCACGATCACGACCAACGCACTGCGCAGATGGCGCTGCGCGACCCAAAATGTGCCAAAATCATATTGCAGCGAGATGTTTTGCAAAGCTTTATTTCGTTAGCGATAGCGCGAAAAACGGACCAGTGGTTGTTGCATGATGCACCCGACCGGCGCGGTGGAAAGATTGTCTTTGACCCACTCGAATTCATAGAATACCGCGCGAAACAGGAAGCGCATTACGAGGATATACGGAATATACTGCAAAAAGGCGGGCAAACAGCATTTTGGGTTCGCTATCCAGAGCAGAGAGATGTCGCGATTTTGAACGGCATCGCGAAATTCCTTGGTCGGGATGAAGTACTAAAAACCAACAAAGAAACCATCCGGCGGCAAAACCCTGGTTCGCTTACGGATAAGGTCGAAAATTACGACGAAATGCAAGCAGCCCTCTCGCGTTGGAGCGAGGATGATATAATTCCGCAAGGCAGTTTCGATCCGCTGCGTCGCGCGAACATTCCTAAAATGGTTTCGTGCATCAGCCAACCAATCCTTTTCGCCCCTGTTCCTGGCGGCCCGAACGAGGAAATCTTACGCTGGATGAACGCGCTTGACGTAGGTACTGCGCTGGGCGCAAATTGCTCGCATGCCGTATCGAACGGGGATATTTTACACACCGGTCACAATCAGCGCACTCTATTTGAGTGGATGGAGGCCAATCCTGATATCGCCACCCTCACGGCCATCTCTCACCCTCTGACCCGGGCTTATCAAGCGTTCATGACCAAAATTTTCTTGACTGGGGATGGCACTTACGCGGTTATTCGGGAACAGCTGATCGATTATTTCGGTGTCGCCTTGCCGGATCTGGAAATGATGGACGGTGCTACACGACAATCACTGGGGGATGATGGTTACGGCGTTGGTCAACATCGCGCAGCGTTCCATGGTTTTTTGCGGTTCTTGAAAGTGAACTTGTCAGGCCAAACCAGTATTCGCAAAGACGGGTTGTGGGATAGCCAAATGGCGTTTTTATCGGGGTTCAATACAGCTGTCCCGATCTCGATAATTGTTAAAGAAGGACAGATGGATGCGGGATTCAAATACATTGAATCCATATTGGACTTACCCGCGCCCATCTTAGGCCCACCAATCAAGCCCGACCATATGTTCGCGCTAGATGAAGTGTATTCACGCCAGACTGAAAACCTGGCGCGAAAAGCCTACAAGATGGATTATGGGCGTTTCGGATTTAACGACTATCAAGCCGCTTTGGAAGCCTGACCCGAAGTTAAAATCGCAAATAGCGCGTTCGGATCTTCAGACGAACGCAGTTTCGCACAAATCGTTTGGTTCCGCAGCGTCCGCGAAACCCGTGCTAAAGATTTCAGGTGCATCGCCCCGGCGCCTTCGGGGGCGAACAAAGCGAACACCAGATCGACCGGTTGACGGTCAACGGATTCGTAATCTACCGGATGTTCCAGCCGAACAAAAATCCCTTTAACGTCACTTAGGCAGGCCAGCCGCGCATGGGGAATGGCGATACCATTTCCCATGCCCGTAGGACCCAGCAATTCGCGATTCTGAAGAGCCGTAAAAATGTCCTTACTAGGAAGGCCATACACATCGTTAGCCACCCGCGCAATTTCTTGCAACAGACGTTTTTTACTTGTGGCATTCAGCTGCGAAACAACAGCGTCCGCCGACAGGATTTCAGAAAGCTCCATACCGGGTCTCTTCTATAGTGTAGCCGTTAAGGACTACTTAATGTTACGTGGGTCTATCCAGCCGATGTTTCCATCGTCACGAGAATGAACTACATTCACGCCTCCGTGTGTGGTGTTCCGAAAAACGAGCATGTCGACACCCGATAATTCCATCTGCATCACGGCCTCGCCAACAGATAGAGTCTGAACTTTAGTCTCCATCTCTGCGACGATGATTGGCTTCAAGGTTTCAGGTTCGTCCGCATCCGAACCGGACGCAAGAATATAGGACGGTACACCCAAAGCTTCGATCGGATTTTTGCGTTCCTTGTGGTGGTTCTTCAAGCGACGTTTGTATCGACGCAGCTGGGTTTCCAAACGGATAATCGCGCCTTCAAAAGAATCGTACACATCGCCCGCACGGCCTTTGGCTTGCGCATTCAGACCGGTGGACAGATGCACAGAGACATCGCAAACGAATTCATGACTGTCTTTGGAAAAGGTCACGTTGGCGTCAATCGGGTGCTCGGAATACTTTCCGACAGCCGTATTTAAATGCGTTTCCACGTGTTCGGTTAGGGCTGCGCCCACATCGATATGTTTTCCGTTGATCTGAATTCTCATGATCTCTCCCCGAGGTTAGTCGAACTTTGGGTCCGACGATGGGTTAAAATGCGCGGCTCCACAGCGCGCGGAACCTAAGGGTAGGCACTTCTAAAGTCAACATTCACCAATCACATATAATATTGGTTAAATGCAGGTTCAACACCGCACCAAATTATGTGTGCTTGCGTCGCCGCCGACTCGAGGAAGGTATACCCATGGCCTCACGATATTTCGCAACGGTCCTGCGTGCAACATCTACTCCGTCTTCTTGCAGGTTTTTTGCGATTTTTTCGTCAGATAACACGTTATCTGGCTGCTCCTCGGCCACAAGTTTACGAATTTTCTCGCGTACAACCGGAGCAGCCATGTCGCTGCCACCGTCACTGCGGCGGATTCCCTGCACAAAAAAGAACCGCAATTCGAATGTTCCGCGCTGACAATAAAGATATTTCCCGTTGGTCACGCGACTAACAGTTGATTCGTGGATGCCTAGCTCTGTGGCTACCGTCGAAAGAGTTAGGGGGCGAAGGCCATTGATGCCCTCTTCAAAAAACCGGTTTTGATGTCGGACAATCACTGTTGCCACACGCAGGATTGTTTTCGCGCGCTGGTCCATTGCCTTGACCAAAAACCGGGCGTTCGCTCGGCACTCGGTCACGTATTCCGATGCTTCCGAACCGTCTTTGGCCACCTCGCTGAAGTATTTTTCGTTAACCAAGGCTCTGGGTAATGCATCAGTGTTCAGTTCTACAGCCCAACTTCCTAGCGGGCCAAGGCTGACAGAGACATCGGCAATCGCAATTTGAACAAAGTCGTTAACAAAATATGCGACAGGCCTTGGGTTAAGTTGGCGGAGTACTTTGATAGCGTCGTCCAACTCGTGACGCGGCACATCGGCGAGCGTTTCCAGCCTTGTTAGTTCATTGCCTGCCACAGCATCAAGATTGGTCGTCAGGACTTGCATTACCGCAGTAAAGTTACCGGCTTCTTTAAGTTGTAACTCGAGGCATTCTTGCAAATTTCGCGCCCCTATTCCCACAGGCTCGCAAGCTTGCAGGGCTTCCAGTGCCTCCTCAATTGCGGCTTGGGAAACTCCAAGGCGGTCCGAAATTTCGAACAACGGCGCTGTTAACCAACCCTGTTCATCAAGTTCGTCGATCAAAACCAACGCAATATTTACCCGCTCCACATTTCTGTTGGAAAGGTGAATTTCTTCTCGCAGTGAATCGCGCAAAGTTTTTTCGTCTTCGATATTCTCTAAAGAATCGAGGCCATCCAGTTTGCCGGAATACCTGGTACTAGGGAGTGACGTGAACGATTCAGTGTCGTGGTTTCGCACCGTGTCGAAGGGCAAAACGGGAATATCATCGGGGGGATCCGGCTCAACCAACTCCAATAGCGGATTTTTTTCGGCTTCTTCGGCGATGTGATCGGACAGCTCCAAATTTGTCATTTGCAGCAGAGCAATTGCCTGACGCAGCTGAGGCGTCATGCTTAAGCGTTGCGTCTGGCTAACTTCTAGTCTGGGTCCAAGCGCCATATGGCAGGAGTTTCCTGATTAACCCGTGGCGTCAATACCGGAACTGCTCTCCCAGATAGACTCGACGGACGTTTATATCTTCCACAACTTCTGCGGGCGTTCCGCTTTTCAGAACCATCCCATCATGCAAGATATATGCCCGATCCACAATATCCAAGGTTTCACGAACGTTATGGTCAGTGATCAAAACTCCTATCCCTCTGTTTTTCAACTGGGAAACGAGGTCCCGAATTTCCCCGACGGCGATCGGGTCAACACCGGCAAACGGTTCGTCTAGCAGAACATAATTGGGTTGGCCTGCCAAACAACGTGCAATCTCGACTCGGCGACGCTCTCCACCTGAAAGGGAAACCGCGGCGGCGCGGCGAAGGTGGGTGATGGAGAATTCCGCAAGCAGTTCGTCCAGCATATGGTTGCGTTGTTCACGGTCCTTGATCGATAATTCCAACACGGCACGGATATTATCCTCTACGGACATTCCGCGGAAAATACTGGCCTCCTGGGGCAAATATCCGATCCCTAGTTTCGCACGCCGATACATCGGCAACAGCGTTGCATCAGTACCGTCAATAATAATTGAACCCGAATCCGGAAGAACCAATCCAGCAACGGTATAAAAACAGGTGGTTTTACCCGCCCCGTTCGGGCCGAGCAAAGCCACAACTTCACCCCGGTGCAGGTTCATTGATATATCGCGCAGAACGGGGCGGCGCCCGTAGCTTTTCCCGATGTGTGAAATCGTTAACCCCGAAGAGCCATCAGTAACCGTCAATTCCGGTGCTTCGCTCACTCGCTTTCTCCGGTTTGGAAAATGGTTTGCACGCGACCTTCGATTAACGCAGTGCCAGTGTTCAAATCGATCCGCAATGACTGCCCAGAAAGGGCGTTTGCACCCTGGGTCAAGATCACATTGCCAGTCATGACGATTTCGCCGGATTCAAGGTCTAGGTCCGCGAAATCGCCTTCTCCTGCTTCTTCACCATTCGAAAACACGACATTTCCTTTTGCTATCAGTCCCGAAATCGCACCTGTACCACCTTCTGTTCCGGCGACGTAGACCACCTCGACTGTGTCCGCGCTAAGACGCATGTTTTCGATGCCTGCAACGACATTACCAGCGAAGATCGCTTTGCCAGATTCTTGATCAATGCTTAAAGAATCAGCTGCGATCTCTACCGTCGAATTTGCTCCGATTGCCAACCCTGCAAAAGGGATCTGCGCGCCCTGCGCCAGCACCGCGCTAAAACTGAAAATTGACAGTATCGCCAGACAAACGGCCAGTGTAACGGATTTCATCATTCGGTAGTTGCCTCTTCTTTTGTCCAGCTTTCCGGTTTGAAGCTAAGCATAACGCCGTTTTCAAACCAAATCATCTGCTTTTCTTCACCATCGACCTCAATAAGCTCAACTCGGAAGTTTCCCGCCTGAATGTTACCCAACGGGCTGGTTGCCGATACCGCACCGTTGCTTGTTAGCGTGCCGCTGCCGAGTTCTGCCAACAACCCCTCGCCGGTCACCCGGGCACCATCATCCATTACCGCCATCATCCCGCCGCTTAGGCGAAGTTGATTGCCTTCCAACATAAATTCAGCTTTGCCGGCGCTAAGTTGTACCGTGCCGCCAGCCTGATACCGAACCTCGCCGGAAATCTTTTGTGCCTCAACCAGAGTTGGTGTCAGCGAATCCGGCAACAATTTGTCGGCCACAAAATTGTACACATCGCCGTTGAGATTACTGCCAAACAATCGGGGTTTAACAATCTGCATACCTGATTCTAGCGCATCAAGATCTGCCTTGGAAAAAGAAAAACCGCCTTCGAGACTGTCATCACTGGTAAAAAGGAAAACCGTCCCGAGCAAGCCGATCGCGACAAGCGGCAACACGACCTTGGTGATTGTAACAAACTGAGTATACCCGCCAATTCCCAGACGCATCTAACCAAACTCCGCTCTTAAAGATTGCAGCAAAGGTATACTGCCATCAGTCAATTTCAATGCGAAAATATGTCAACGTCTGGCCAACCGGCCAAATCCAGCGCAGCGCGGTGTGGCAGGAAATCAAAACTGGCTTTCGCCAGCTCGCTGCGTCCCTCACGTTCTAGGCGTTCGTTCAGGATGCTCATCAAGCGGTGCAAATACAAAACGTCCGATGCTGCATAATCAATTTGTGCCTTGCTTAACACGTCAGCGCCCCAATCCGATGACTGCTGCTGTTTAGATATATCCACCTTCAACAACTCTTGTAGCAGGTTTTTCAAACCGTGCCGATCGGTGTACGTTCGCACAAGTTTGGAGGCGATTTTTGTGCAATATACTGGTGCTGTCGTTACCCCAAACCGGTTCAACATCACCGCTATATCGAAGCGCCCGAAGTGAAATAGTTTCAGCACATCGGGATCAGCCAGCATTTTGCATATGTTAGGGGCTTCTGTCTGATCTTGCGATATCTGCACCAGGTGCGCATTTCCGTCACCGGATGACAATTGAATTACACACAAACGATCGCGGTGTGGCAGCAACCCCATCGTCTCGGAGTCAATCGCAACAACGGAACCAAGATCAAGGTCGTCCGGCAAATCGTTTTGGTACAGATAGTTCGTCATATTTCAATCCTCAATCGTTGACCTCGAATTCGGGTCACCACTCTAGTTAATTGGAAGATTGGTGCCCAGGAGAGGACTCGAACCTCCACGTCCATACAGACACTAGCACCTGAAGCTAGCGCGTCTACCAATTCCGCCACCTGGGCAGGTGTGCAGGCGGGATTTATACCCGCCAACTGGGGCTGTCAACGGGACTTTTCTCAAATATACCGCCGTTAAGAATAAATCCATCTTGTCGACAGTTCCTTTGAAGCGTATTGCGGTGAGTAAGTATATTACAAGGAGTCACTGCAATGTCCAAAACAACTCCAATCGTCACAATTTTTGGTGGCTCGGGATTCGTCGGTCGTTATATCGCGCACCGTATGGCCCGTGCTGGTTGGCGTGTTCGCGTCGCAGTTCGCCGCCCTAATGAAGCGATGTATGTGAAACCTTATGGCGATGTCGGGCAAGTCGAACCAATTCTTTGTAATATACGCGACGAAGCATCGACCCGCCGCGCAATCGCGGGCGCAGATGCTGTTGTGAACTGCGTCGGTATTTTACAAGAAACCAAGTTCCAGTCGTTCGAGGATGTGCACGTAGATGCCGCCGACCTGATCGCGCGCTTAAGTGCAGAAGCAGATGTTTCCAAGCTGATTCACATATCGGCCCTTGGCGCTGATGCAGATTCCGATAGCGTCTATTCCGAGACCAAGGCCGAGGGCGATGCCCTTGTATTACAAGCGATGCCACATGCCGTGATTTTACGCCCGTCGGTAATGTTTGGCACCGAAGATCGGTTCTTTAACCGCATGGCTGAGTTCAGTCGCTTAAGCCCAGTTATGCCTGTGTTTGGCGCAGACACAAAATTTCAGCCTGTATATGTCAATGATATCGCCGTGGCTGTCGAAACTGCCATAACCGACGACATCGCAGGTGGTATCTATGAGCTCGGAGGACCTGAAGTTGCGTCGCTACACGACTTAACAAAAGGCGCTATGGAAGTGGCTGGTCGCCGCCGTATTCTGCTGGACGTCCCGTTTTGGTCTGCCCGGATGACGGCATGGAGTTTTGAGATGATCGAAAAGATGACAGGTGGACTTGTGCCAGCCATGCTGACACGCGATCAGATAAAGATGTTGCGGGTGGATAATGTCGTTAGCGAAGGTGCCAACGGCTTTGCCGAACTCGGTATCGAACCAACGGCGATGGAATCTGTTCTGGACGGCTACCTTTATCACTACCGCGCCTATGGACAGTACACCGCGATTACCGAGTCTGGTAAAAAACCGAATTAATTCAGGTGTATGCAATCACAATCAACACTCCGCCCAACACAATTCGGTACACCACGTAAGGCGTGAAACTTATGCTGCGGAGAAGTCGCATCATAAGCGTCAGCGCGAAAAGTGCGGCGATGAAAGCCATTGCTGCAGCGATGGCTGCGTCTTTTGCCAAAGCCCAATCCGCCTGTCCTACCACGTCCAATGACAGCAAGCTACCTGACGCAATGATCGTCGGGATGGACATCAACATCGAAATACGCGCCGCTTGCTCACGGCCATAACCAAGCATCCGCGCCCCGCTGATGGTGGCGCCTGAACGTGACGTTCCCGGGATCAAAGCCAACGCTTGCCACAATCCCAGAACGATCGCATCACGGATCGTCCAGTCACGCATGTTCTTCATTGTTTCGCCACGCTGGTCCGTCCAATAAAGCACAATGCCGAATCCGAGCATTGCCCAACCGATAACCTCAATTGAACGCATGGCTTCGGCCAGTCCGGTGACTTTCAATATCAACCCAGCGACCACAACAGGGATCGTAGCGATTACCAGCAATACCGCCAGTTTCGCACCGTCCGTTTTCAGATTTCCGCGCAGCACGTCAACTCCGCCATGAATGGCCAATGCCACATCTTTTCTGAAATACAAAATGACCGCGAACAGAGTGCCGACGTGCACAGCGACATCCAACGCCAATCCTTGGTCGCCTGCACCCATCAGATTTGGTAAAAGGATTAGATGAGCGGACGAAGAGACGGGTAAAAATTCGGTGAGGCCCTGAACCAAGGCAAGAACGAGCAAATATACTATTGGCATCAAAATTACCTTAAACAGTGCGAATCAATTCGGAACACGCTAGGTTCCCTCGTTTCAAAGGTCATTCACCATATTGGTAAACTATATTGACCTATTATTCGGAAAATTTCGCCGCTTCTTGACGGCCTCGCGGAATTATCTTGCGTTTAGGTCAATAGTACTGTCTTTATTGGCGAGCGTACTCCCAGTACAAAGTACGTTGAAATATTAAATACTTGCAAGAGGGTTTTTGGATGGCAATGCAGCCTATGTTGAAGTTTGTTAATGTTGCGCGCGACATGCCGGAGAAACGCTCGGCTGAGGATCGGCGGGATGATTTTCAGGAAGTATACCACGACTTTATTAACAAAAAGGCTGAAGAACAGTCCAGCCGGTGCTCTCAATGTGGTGTGCCGTATTGCCAGTCGCATTGTCCGCTGCACAACAACATCCCCGACTGGTTGTTGATGACCGCGACAGGGCGCTTGGAAGAAGCCTACGAGCTTAGCCAGGCAACCAATACTTTTCCGGAAATTTGTGGCCGTATCTGCCCGCAGGATCGCCTTTGTGAAGGCAATTGCGTGATTGAGCAGTCCGGCCATGGCACAGTGACTATTGGCGCTGTGGAAAAATATATTACCGATACAGCTTGGGACAAGGGTTGGGTCAAGCCCGTCTCGCCTACCCTAGAGCGTTCGGAAAGTGTCGGGATTATCGGGGCTGGCCCGGGTGGGTTGGCGGCTGCTGATCGGTTGCGCTCGTTTGGGTTTAAAGTGACAGTTTATGATCGCAATGATCGTTCCGGCGGATTGCTGACCTATGGCATTCCGGGTTTCAAGCTGGAGAAAGATATCGTCATGCGGCGGGTGAAACTTCTAGAAGATGGCGGCGTTGAAATAGTTAACAACTGCGCCATCGGCGAGAACACTTCGTTCACTGACATTCGCAAAAATCACGGCGCGGTAGTAATAGCGACTGGGGTTTATAAATCCCGCGACCTCGGCGGGCCGGGTGCTGGCCTTGGTGGAATTGTTAAGGCTTTGGACTACCTGACAGCTAGCAACCATTTGAATTTTGGCGACGACGTGCCGGAAATTGAAAGTGGCGAGCTGAACGCCGAAGGCAAAAGTGTTGTCGTGATCGGCGGCGGTGACACGGCGATGGATTGCGTACGAACCGCCATTCGACAAGGTGCCAAATCTGTTAAATGCCTGTATCGTCGGGATCGGGCAAACATGCCGGGCTCCGTTCGGGAAACACAAAACGCCGAAGAAGAAGGTGTCGAGTTTGTTTGGCTTGCTGCACCCAAAGGTTTCACCGGCGACAACGATGTCACAGGCGTGATGGTGCAAAAAATGCGTCTTGGCGCGCCTGATGCAACTGGACGGCAAGCACCTGAGGAAATCGAAGGTGCCGAGTATGTTGAACAGGCTGATCTGGTAATCAAAGCGCTGGGATTCGAGCCGGAAGACCTGCCTATGTTGTGGGATACACCCGAGCTGAAAGTGACCCGCTGGGGCACCATTTCAGCAGATTTCAGAACACATGAAACCAACCTTGAAGGCGTATATGCCATCGGCGATATCGTACGTGGCGCGAGCCTTGTGGTTTGGGCAATTAAGGACGGGCGCGACGCGGCAGACAGTATCGCCAAATCGCTTATCGGGGAACTGTAATGGTTAATCTTGGTGAAAATCACGCGTGCACAACGCGTACACAACCCGTACACAACCCGTATGCACAGTTTGCTGTTAACGAACAAAAACAAACGGTTAATAGGTCACAAAAATTGACTAATGGCATTAACCAACTCTTAACTTCGGAGGTTCTAGTATGACCAAGTATGATGAAAAATGGGCCGCCGAACACGAAGCAGCACGCAAATTTATGGCTGAAAACGGGCTATATCGCGAAGATGACGAACATTCATCCTGCGGCGTTGGCATGGTCGTTTCCATTGACGGCAAACCGCGTCGTCAGGTTGTCGACAACGGGATCGCCGCGCTGAAGGCTATTTGGCATCGCGGGGCGGTTGATGCGGATGGAAAAACTGGCGACGGCGCCGGAATTCACGTGCAAATCCCTGTAAAGTTTTTCTATGACCAAATCCGTCGCACTGGCCACGAGCCGGACGGAAATCTGATTGCGGTTGGTATGATTTTCTTGCCGCGCACAGACTTTGGCGCGCAGGAAACTTGCCGGACGATCGTCGAAACCGAAGTTCTGCGTATGGGGTATTACATCTATGGCTGGCGCCATGTTCCGGTTGATATCTCGTGTCTGGGGGACAAGGCCAATGCGACCCGCCCGGAAATCGAGCAGATCATTATTTCGAATTCCAAAGGGGTGGACGAAGTTACGTTCGAGCGGGAACTTTACGTTATTCGGCGCCGGATCGAAAAAGCCGCAGCCGCAGCGCAGGTTCCTGAATTGTATATCAGTTCGCTATCCTGTCGTTCGGTGATCTACAAAGGCATGATGTTGGCTGAACAGGTTGCGGTGTTCTATCCCGACCTTATGGATGAACGGTTCGAGAGTGCGTTTGCGATTTATCACCAACGCTATTCAACCAATACTTTCCCGCAGTGGTGGCTTGCACAACCGTTCCGCATGTTGGCGCATAACGGCGAGATTAACACCCTTAAAGGCAACGTTAACTGGATGAAAAGCCACGAAATTCGCATGGCTTCGAATTCTTTTGGCGATATGGCGGAAGATATTAAACCGGTTATCACGCACGGTTCCTCGGACTCAGCGGCGCTCGATGCGGTGTTCGAAATGATGGTGCGTGGCGGGCGTAGTGCGCCTATGGCGAAAACTTTGCTGGTGCCAGAAAGCTGGACCAATTTGGCCACGGCTGTGCCCAAAGCATGGCAAGACATGTATTCCTATGCGAACTCCGTGATGGAACCGTGGGATGGCCCTGCGGCATTGGCGATGACTGATGGGCGCTGGGTCTGTGCAGGTCTGGACCGTAACGGTCTACGCCCGATGCGATATGCCATTACTGGCGACGGAATTCTGATCGCGGGTTCCGAAGCCGGAATGGTACCAGTTGATGAATTTGCAATTGTCGAAAAAGGCGCGCTTGGGCCTGGGCAAATGATCGGTGTTGATATGGCCGAGGGCAAGCTTTGGCATGATACGGAAATGAAGGATATGCTGGCCGCCGCATCGCCATTTGGCGAATGGGTCAAGGCGATCACGGATCTGGAAGAAATCACTGACGGCGTTGACGAGAAGCCGAAGTTTACCGGTGCCGACCTGCGCACGCGGCAGATCGCGGCTGGTTATTCTGTCGAAGAGCTTGAGATGATCCTGCATCCGATGGCGGAAGACGGCAAAGAGGTGTTGGCCTCTATGGGGGATGACACACCTTCGGCGGTTCTATCTGAACGCTACCGCCCGCTTAGCCATTTCTTCCGGCAGAACTTCTCGCAGGTTACCAACCCACCGATCGATAGTTTGCGCGAATTCCGGGTGATGAGCCTTAAGACGCGCTTCGGTAATCTGAAAAACGTTATGGATCAGGACAGCAGCCAGACTGAAATTCTGACGCTGGACAGCCCGTTTGTTTCGAATGGTCGTTTTGCGGCGATGATGAAATATTTCGGCGATACTGCTGTGACTATCGACTGTACCTTTGCTGCTGAAGACGCGCAGGGAATGCAGGAGGGCTTGTACCGCATTCAGGCTGAGGTCGAAGAAGCTGTACGCGCTGGTACCGCGCATATTGTGTTGACTGACACAAATCAAAACGCCGAACGCGTTGCGTTGCCTATGATATTGGCGACGTCCGCTGTGCATAGTTGGTTGGTACAAAAAGGTCTTCGGACGTTTACATCGCTGAACGTGCGTTCTGCCGAATGTATTGACCCACATTATTTTGCAGTGCTGATTGGCGCTGGTGCAACGACTGTAAACGCCTACCTTGCACTCGATTCTTTGGCAAACCGTATTGAACGTGGATTGCTGGATTGTACCTTGGACGTGGCTAAAGCACGCTATCGCGAGGCTATCAATCAAGGTCTGCTGAAAATCATGTCGAAGATGGGCATTTCTGTGATTTCGTCTTATCGCGGTGGTCTGAACTTCGAAGCCGTGGGGCTTTCGCGCGCCATGGTTGCCGAATTCTTCCCCGGAATGCACAGCCGGATTTCCGGTATCGGGATCACGGGTATCCAGCGCGCTGCCTTGAAAGTACACGCAACTGGTTGGCTGAAAGGGCAAGATATTTTGCCTATCGGCGGGTTTTATAAATCCCGTAAATCCGGTGAAACCCACGCATGGGAAGCACAGGCGATGCACTTGTTGCAGTCTGCTTGTGATCGCGGATCTTATGATTTGTTCAAACAGTATTCCAAAGATATGAAGTCGCGGCCACCGATTCATTTACGTGATTTGCTGGACTTTAACCCGACAAAAGCGCCGATTTCGGTGGAGGAGGTGGAAAGCATCACCTCTATCCGTAAGCGGTTTGTAACGCCGGGCATGTCGTTAGGCGCCCTTAGCCCCGAAGCGCATAAAACGCTGAACGTGGCGATGAATCGTATTGGTGCGAAGTCGGATTCTGGCGAGGGCGGCGAAGACCCCGCGCATTTCCATCCTGAACCGAACGGCGATAATCCGTCAGCGAAAATTAAGCAGGTGGCATCCGGTCGTTTCGGCGTTACTGCCGAATACCTGAACCAATGTGAAGAGCTTGAAATCAAGGTAGCCCAAGGTGCGAAACCTGGCGAGGGTGGTCAGCTGCCCGGTATCAAGGTAACTGAATTGATCGCACGTCTTCGGCATTCTACGCCGGGCGTGACGCTGATTTCACCGCCACCGCACCACGATATCTATTCAATCGAGGATTTGGCGCAGCTTATTTACGACCTGAAACAGATCAATCCCCGTTGTAAGGTTACCGTTAAACTGGTGGCGTCCAGCGGCGTTGGTACAATTGCGGCAGGTGTGGCGAAAGCCAAAGCTGACGTGATTTTGATCTCGGGCCACAATGGCGGCACTGGTGCATCGCCTGCGACCTCGATCAAGTATGTAGGCTTGCCATGGGAAATGGGCCTAACCGAAACGCATCAGGTTTTGGCGCTTAACAACCTTCGTGATCGCGTGACTCTGCGCACCGACGGTGGTTTGCGAACAGGCCGTGACATCGTCATTGCCGCGATGATGGGTGCCGAAGAATACGGTATCGGAACTGCGGCATTGATCGCCATGGGTTGTATCATGGTACGCCAATGCCAGTCCAACACCTGCCCTGTTGGCGTGTGTGTCCAAGACCCTGAACTACGCAAGAAGTTCACCGGAAGTGCTGATAAGGTTGTTAACCTGATCACGTTCTACGCAAAAGAAGTGCAAGAAGTTCTGGCATCCATCGGGGCGCGGTCATTGGACGAAGTGATTGGGCGCGCGGATTTGCTAACGCAGGTTTCACGTGGCTCCGCTCACCTGGATGATCTGGATTTGAACCCACTTCTGATTTCCGCAAGCGAGGCAGGTGCGATCACCTATGATCGCAACCGCGACCGTCAGGCCGTGCCTGACACGCTAGATGCACAAATCGTGAAGGATGCGCAGCCTTTCTTCAAAGACGGCGAAAAGATGCAACTTTCCTATTCCGTGCAAAACACGCACCGGACGGTTGGTACACGCGTTTCCAGCCATATCGTGCAGAAATTCGGAATGCGCAATTCGTTGCAGGCCGATCATTTGACAATCAAGCTTACCGGTTCTGCGGGACAATCACTCGGGGCGTTCGCCGCCCCCGGCCTCAAGATCGAGGTTTCCGGTGACGCAAACGATTACGTCGGCAAAGGGCTATCGGGGGGTATGATTACCCTGCGGCCACGGTTGGGGAGCCCGCTGTTGGCAGCGGACAACACGATTATCGGCAACACGGTTTTATATGGGGCTACCGAAGGTAAATTGTTTGCCAATGGTCGCGCTGGCGAGCGGTTCTGTGTGCGGAACTCTGGTGCACAGGTTGTTGTTGAAGGCTGTGGATCGAATGGCTGTGAATATATGACCGGTGGCGTTGCAGTAATTCTAGGGCCAATCGGCGACAATTTCGGAGCCGGCATGACAGGTGGAATGGCCTACATTTTGGACTTAAACGACGAGATCGAAACGCGGGCAAACCTTGAAACCTTGACTGTTAACCCTGTGCAATCAGCGCACTGGGAGGCACAGCTTAAGGGTTTGATAGAGCAGCACGTTGAGGAAACCGGAAGTGCTCAAGGTACAAAAGTACTGCTGCGGTGGTCCGAAATGTTACCGAAGTTCAAACAGCTTTGCCCTAAAGAAATGCTGACCCGCCTATCGCATCCGCTTAGCGATGTTGAAAACGCGGCCTCAGCCTGATACTTGCTGGTCCGGAGGCAACTTCGGACCAGACCATGGCTAGACGACCCCCATCCAAACCTGTTGAAGCTCCGGCGGAGCCGAAGCCCAAGCGTGACTGGTTCTTTCCTGCGCGTGTGGCGATCTGGTTTGCGCGACCGTTTGTTAAATTTCTGTTGATTATTCTGCTGATTTCGACCGTGTTCGTCTCTATCTTCAAATGGGTGAACCCGCCGTTAACCTACTTGATGTTCAGCGAATTTAATCGGTTAGGTACTATTCACAAAGACTGGCGCGATTTAGAAGATATGTCGATTTATGTCCCGCTCGCCGTTGTGGCCGCGGAGGATGCAAACTTTTGTGCCCATAATGGATTCGATTTTGACGCCATTGAAGTCGCATTGGAAGAAGGGGCGGGGCGTGGGGCGTCCACCATTTCGCAACAGGTTGCCAAAAACGTTTTCCTTTGGCCGGGTCGTAGCTGGCTGCGGAAAGGTTTGGAAACTGGCATCACCGTGCTTATTGAAAGCCTGTGGAGTAAGCGTCGAATTATTGAGGTTTACCTGAACGTGGCTGAATTCGACGAGGGGGTCTTCGGAGTGGATACGGCGATTGCGGTGCACTTCGGCTATTCGCCGGAAAATTTGCGGTTGGCGGATGCCTCTCGGCTTGCGGTAGTGCTGCCCAATCCCAAGCAACGCGCGGCCGGTAACCTTCCGTGGGCGCTTCGGCGGCAAGCTAGCCGTGTTGCAATCGGGGCGGCAACATTGCGGGATGAAGGACGCGCGGACTGCTTTTTACCGTAAGCTTCTCCTTGAATTATTAGAGATTTGAGCTAATGAAGGGGAGCTATACATTTTCAGGAATTCCCAATGCTGCGTCTCTACCATCTACCTCTTTCGCCTTTTTGCCGGAAAATCCGACTGGTTCTTGCTGAAAAGAAAATAGACGTAGATCTGGTTGTCGAATTTCCTTGGGAACGGCGATTGGATTATTTGCGGCAAAATCCGTCTGGAAAAGTTCCGATGCTGAAAGCTGACGGTTTGGTTTTGGCTGAATCATCAGCAATTTTCGAGTACCTGGAAGAGGTGTATCCGGCGGTGTCACTGCTACCCTCAGATGCAGCTGGTCGCGCCGAATCGCGGCGACTGGCAGCGTGGTTTGACGATAAGTTTCACCACGAGGTTACCGTCAATCTGCTGTATGAACGCATCAACAAGAAGCTGATGAAAACCGGATATCCAGACAGCTCGCGCATTAAAGCCGGTGCAAAGAATATTAAATATCACCTCGATTATATGGGATGGTTGTTGGAGCAGCGGAGATGGCTGGCCGGTGATCGAATGACGATTGCGGATTTTTCGGCGGCTGCGCAGCTTAGTTGCCTTGATTATATCAGCGATGTGGATTGGGCGCGCAACCAAGCGGTACATGACTGGTATTCGAAAATTAAGTCGCGACCCGCATTCCGCCCCCTGCTTTCCGATTTGGTGCCGGGTTTTGTACCTCCCGCGCATTACGCCGATTTGGATTTCTAGATGGGCACAGCCGCAAATGACGATCTTTTGCTGCGCCTGCGCGAACATGCATTGGCCGAAGGGTTTTCAGATTTCGGCGTTTGCTCGCCAGACGCTATCCCAGAAGCGGCGGCGCGGTTAAAGGCTTATGTAGACGGTGGTTACCACGGTGATATGGAGTGGATGGCGAAACGTCAGAACTGGCGCGGCGACCCGTCGGAACTATGGCCAGAAGCGCGATCGGTCATAATGCTAACTGAAAATTATGGCCCAGCCGACGATCCACTGCGCCTGTTGGACGCAAAAGATCGGGGTAATATCTCGGTCTATGCGCGCAATCGGGACTACCATGATCTGGTTAAAAAACGCCTGAAGCGCGTTGGCCGTTGGCTGATTGAAGAGGCCGGTGGAAATATTAAGGTTTTTGTTGATACAGCACCCGTAATGGAAAAACCGCTGGGCGCTGCGGCGGGTCTGGGTTGGCAAGGTAAGCACTCGAATCTTGTCAGTCGCGAACACGGGAGTTGGTTTTTTCTAGGTGCTATTTTCACAACGCTGGATTTCACCAAGGATGAACCAGAGGTAGACAATTGCGGGTCTTGTACAAATTGTCTGGATATTTGCCCTACGAATGCATTTGTCGGTCCGTATAAATTGGACGCGCGGAAGTGCATTTCTTATCTGACAATCGAATATGATGGGCCGATTGACGAGGCGTTGCGGCCAATGTTGGGCAATCGCATTTACGGGTGCGATGATTGTTTGGCCGTTTGCCCTTGGAACAAATTCGCGAGTGTTTCGAAAGATGCCAATTATTGGGCGCGGGTTGAATTGCAATGTCCGAAACTGGCGCATCTGGTCGCACTCGATGACAAAGAATTTCGCGAGGTTTTCAGCGGATCACCCATCAAAAGGATCGGGCGCAACCGGTTTGTACGCAACGTACTTTACGCAATTGGTAATTCAGACGAGTTCGGTTTGCGCGACTACGTACGCCCTTTACTGAATGACGATGACGCAGTTGTGCGAGATGCTGCTGAATGGGCGATGAGCCGATTACCCATGCAATAAAAAACCCGACGCAATGGCCGGGTTTTTAGAAATCATTATGTCGCTAAGACTTAGTGTAGCTTGTCACCAACAACGACGATTGCGTCATCGATAAGCGCACCAGCGTCTTTTGCAGGCATGTTTGCCGCAATGACTTCGCCAGCCGCAGCAATCGCGATGGTTACCGCTTTGTCTTTAACTTCACGAACGGCAGCTTGTTCAGCAGATGCAATTTGATCCACCGCAGCTTGAAGGCGACGCGCAATGCTGTCTTTCAAATCGGCTTTGGCAGCTTCGGCAGCGATCTCGGCTTCGGTTTTGGCATGTTTGATAATGCCTGCAACCTGACCCTCAACCTCTTTGTGCTTACGCTCGAAAGACGCCAGAATAGTCTGGGCTTCTTCGCGAAGGGCACGTGCTTCTTCTATTTCAGATTTGATGCCTTCGGCACGATCGTCCAGCATTTTTGCCAACAACTTCGGCACGCCGAAGTAAAGCAACACACCAACGAAGCCTAGGAAAGCGATCAGAACAACAAAGTTCGTATCATTCAGGCTGTACCAGGCATAATCACCACCAGCAGCAAATGCAGGTGTTGCCATCAATGTAGTGGCTGCGAGGGAAATACGTTTCATCATCGTTTTACCCTTTCAAACGTGCAGCGATGGCTGCTTTGAGTGCTTTGTCATCCGTTGCGGACGGCATGATCGCAGCGACGATGTCAGTGGCGGCAACGCCAGCAACTTCTTCGATGCTTTTCAATGCGCTTGCGCGGATCTCGTCGATGCGCACCGCAGATTCGGCAGATTTGGCAGCGATCTCGGCGTCAGCCTTGGCGATTGCCGCATCGACATCCGCTTTGATCTCGGCTTTGGCTTCACCAGCGATTTTCATCGCTTGCGCGCGGGCTTCGGCTAGGGCGGCATTGTATGCAGCCTCGGCTTCTTCCGCTTTACGTTTGAAATCAGCAGCCTGTTCGATGTCGTTTGCAACGGCGTTATGCCGATCTTCGATAACGGAACCAATACGTGGCAAAGCCACTTTGGCGACGATGAAGTACAATACGACAATCGACACAACCAGCCAGAAAATCTGGTTCGGAAATGTCGAAAAATCGAGCTGTGGCATTCCTACGGAAGCCTCGGCTGCATGTTCGGCGTCTTGAGTTGCCATGTTATTCTCCGATAGCAGGGCGGGCCACGTTTAAGCGCAGCCCGATGCAATCCATATACGGCCACGCGTATCGTGACCGCAATTCGCCCGTTTGCTTAAACAGCAAACATAAGCAGAAGGGCTACGAGGAACGAGAAGATCCCCAGTGCTTCCGCAAACGCGATGCCGATGAACAAAGTAGCTGTCTGCTCGCCTGCTGCTGCAGGGTTGCGAAGTGCGCCTGACAGGAAGTTTCCTGCAACAAGACCCACACCAATACCAGCGCCGCCCATACCGATAGATGCCAAGCCTGCACCGATCATTTGACCCATTACTGCGATATCGCCTTCCATAGTATTCTCCTTTTTAGAATATCTAGATTAGTTAGTTAAACCCTAGTGGCTCGGATGCAACGCATCGTTGAGGTACACCACAGTCAAGATTGTGAAAACATAAGCCTGGATAAAGGCTACGAGTAGTTCGAGGCCGTAGACCGCGACAATTGCGGTTATCGGGATAACAGCCCCAATCCCCAGTGCGCCGGCGAAACCGGCGAACACTTTGACCACCGCGTGACCAGCCATAAGGTTTCCACCAAGACGGATGGAATGGCTGACGGGGCGGACAAAATACGAAATAAGCTCGATCAGGAACAACACGGGGCGCAAAGCCATCGGCGCACTGGATACCCAGAAGAGCTTAATGAAAGAAGGGCCGTTAAGAACGAAACCCAGAACGGTAACGCTGATAAACACAGTCGCCGCAAGAACACCGGTTACGGCGATATGCGATGTTGTCGAGAAGCTGTAAGGCAGAAGGCCCAGCAGGTTGGCAAAAAGAATGAACAAGAACGCTGTCATGATGTGCGGGAAGTATTTCAGGCCTTCTTTACCTGTAATATCTTCGATCATCTTGCGAACAAAACCGTAGGTCATTTCAGCAACTGACTGGCTGCGGCTTGGAACCATTGCGCGGCCACGTGAACCGACAACCAGCAAAAGGAAGGCGGCCAGAACAGCCAGACCCATCCAAAGGGTTACGTTTGTTGGCGTGTACCAGTGGATTGCGCCGTCACCAAACAGTGGGTGAACCTCGAACTGGTCCATCGGATGGATGTTGAAACCGCTTGTCGCTTCTTCAGTTGTGCTTTCTGTCGACACGATCTGCCCTCGCTATTGACCCATTCGGGCCGTTTTAATCCTTGGTCGATCTCGCGACCTTTTGCCTTTGAACTTCGTCGGCGGTTCGCATCATGACGCGAATACCGGCCCCGAAGCCCAACAACGAAAACAATATCAGGAAGATCGGGAGCGTCCCGAACAGGCTATCCAGCCCAAACCCAATACCCATGCCCATCGCCATTCCGATGACGAGCTCTAAAACCATACGCCAAGCCAAACTGGCCTTTTCGTACTTGCTCTCCCGTCTCGGGGCGGGCTCGATCGCAGCTTTCGCCGCCTTAATCTTCGCCTCCAGCGCCTTGAGTTTTTCCGGATCCGGTGTATCGGTCATCCAATACCCTCCTTTTCCAGTCCCTCGTAACGCAGATTCCCTTATGGGAGCATTTGGGCGGACAATATGTATGTGAGCGCGCTGTGTCAACCGTGTGTCGACAGGTACTGCAGTCATATAACCAGTTGTAATATATACATTAATTGTAAGTGCGACGTGCTGGCACAGTCTGATGGTCGAAAATATTCCAGCTATTAAAATCAACTGTTTGGTTGATCATTTTATGTGGGTGGTTATAGTCAATCAGATGGTTGAGAATTCAAATAGTCGGCTTGATGCCCTTTTCGCTTCGCTGTCTGATCAGACAAGACGCTCAATTCTGTTAATGCTGCTGGAAAGCGACCTAACAGTAAAAGAAATCGCTGCGCCATTCGAGATGTCTTTGGCCGCAGTGTCAAAACACATCCAGATACTGGTAAAAGCCGGACTACTTACCCAACACAAATCAGGGCGTGAAAAGTGGTGTCGTCTTGACCCCAATGCCCTGAAACCCGCCGCATTCTGGCTGGAATCCTACGGGCAGTTTTTGGATGAGGGCTTCGAACTGCTGGAACAATTGATCGAGTTGCAAGGCATCGGCCCAGATTCACATGCTGACACCTAAATATCTTGCCGCAAAATATCTGTGACCAGCACACTATATACCTCATCTCCGATTACGTCTCGCGTTACTTCCAGCAACGACCCTCTTAGATCATTCATTGCTTCGCTGCTCGTGAACTGTCCATCAAACCCACCAGAGTTTGCGTGAAGGAACATTACTGAAAGCAGTGCATCACGCAACTTAGGTTCTCGCGCGAATACAATGTCGCCGACCGTCGGAGTCGTTTCAACTGACAACGACATCACGACCATCGAAGACACCCGACCGTCTTTTACCACCGGAACCACGAACTGTTTGCTGAGCTTTACATAGTAAACGCTTGCTGGATCCGGTTCGGTCACTTTGTCGTGGCCTGTGTCGGCTGCAACCTCGGCATCACAAGAACCGTGGCCGTCATCCGAGCATTCGTCAGTTCCCGACGAATCCGCAGGATGCAGGTATATTCCGGCGCCCGCGCCAGCGCCTATGCCAATAAGAACGATCAAGATTGGAAGAATTTTCCCCATACTACCCCCTAGAATGGTGCTACAATATCGAAAATTTGCTGGCCGTATCGCGGTTGCTGCACATCGCTGATCCGCCCTCGCCCGCCGTATGAAATCCGTGCACCCGCGATTTTGTCGTAGGTGATTTCGTTCCTTCGCGAGATATCTTCAGGCTGAACGATACCCACAACCTGCAATTCCCGCAGTTCAAAGTTAATTCTAACTTCTTGCAACCCGCTTACCACCAAGTGACCATTCGCCAGAACATCAACTACCGATGCCGCGATACGCAGGGTAATTTTTTCGTTGCGCGAAACGCTACCATCGCCCGACGAAGCCGTTGTTGAAGAGAAATTTGCCCCTGGATCAAGGCTTGTTCCTTCGGGCAGAGCACCGGATATCAATTCAGGCAAACCCATCAATGCCCCAATGCTCATCGTACCAGACCCCGATCGAGACTGCCCGGAACTGTTGGATATCTGCGCCTGATCGTCAATTTCTATTACTACGGTCAATATATCGCCCAGATTCCTCGCGCGCCTATCACCGAACAACGACGCTGGCCCAGAATTCCACAAAGAGCCCTGACTATACCGTTTTGAAGGCATCGCAGGTGGTGGAACTGCAATCGCAACGCGTTCGGCTGATATTCCAATTCCACTTTCGTGGCCGACTGCGGTCAGACTCGGCACCCGGCCGACCTCGCTTAGCGGGACACAACCGGCTATCATAAACGCAATCCAAAGCGCCCATCGGAAAGTCATCCTCCAACCTCGATTGTGCCATCAAACAGTACGCGCCCGGTCACAGTCAATCGTGATGCCAAATTCATTACACGAGCCATTTCGCCAATCCCTACACGATTCAATACGCGGCCTTCTGTCGAAATTGTTAGAAGCCCTGTGCTATACGTCATAAAAACCAGTTGATTTCGCTCCAAAATTGCCGGCTCTCCAATTTCAGACACACGAATGGCCCGACCGGCGTATAAATTGACTCGCGCTTCTTGCCCGATAATGTCGGTGGCGTCCGCGATACCGCCGATTGTATCCTTGTCGAGAATGGCCAAATCTTCTGGCATTATAATGCTGCGCGCCCGAATTCCATGCGCGGCAACTACTGTCTGTGCAGACACGGCAAGCACCGACGTTAACAGCAGAAATATACTTAAGAATACGAGTTTCATCAGCGGATTTGCGTTGTTGCGCCAAGCATCTGGTCAGCCGCTGTGATGACTTTCGCGTTCAACTCGTATCCACGTTGTGCCTCGATCAATTCGGTTAACTCGCGAACGGAATCGACCGAACTTTCCTCCAAATATCCCTGGCGGAATGCTCCCAGCCCATCTTGTCCAGCCTCGCCAACTCTTGCGGTTCCAGATGCCGCCGTTTCGAGGTAGAGGTTGCCACCAATCGCCTCAAGGCCCTTTTCGTTTGTAAAACCCGCCAAGGTCAACTGACCGATGAACTGTGCATCAACCTGATCCAGAAAGTAGGCGTAGATTTCGCCATCGGCGTTGATCGTTAAGTCGCGTGCGTCGTCCGGAACCGTGACATCGGGCATAACTGCATATCCTGCAGAGGTCACAATTTGCCCGTCACCTGTTAGTTTCAACGCCCCATCACGTGTATAGCCAGTGCTGCCTGACGGAAGCTCGATTTCTAGATATCCAGCGCCCTCAATCGCCACATCCAACTCTCCGCCGGTTTGCTTCAACGACCCTTGTGCCACATCCATAGAAATCGCCGAAGGTTTCACACCCATACCCAACTGAACACCGGCAGGCAAAACCGACCCATCGGCAGCGCTAACTGTTCCGGCGCGTTGAACCTGTTGATAATGCAAATCTGTGAATTCCGCGCGACGTGAATTGTAAGCAGTCGTGTTCATATTTGCCAAATTGTTGGCAATCACCTCAACTCGCATTTGTTGGGCGGACATGCCTGTCGCGGCAATTTTCAAAGCGTTCATTGTGAATTCTCCTGTTTATACGGCTTGGCCAAGCGTGCGGATGCTAGAGCGGATGCGCTCGTCTTCGCTATCAAGAAGGTTCTGCCCAAGCTCGTATGCACGTTGCACTTCGATCAGGCGGGCCATTTCAGTAACCGCATCAACATTGGATCCCTCAAGGAACCCCTGCATAACACGGGAGTTTTCGGCGGGAATGGCCTCGGCTTCAGAGCGGAAAAGCACGCCATCTTCACGTAAAAGCATTTGTGGGTTATCGACGTCAAAAATTCCAATTTGCGCTGATGCACGTCCATCGATAGTTATCGTACCATCTTGCGCCACGCCAACTTTACCGCCATCCGGTGGAATAAAAATAGGCGCCCCGCCGGAATCCAATACGCGATGTCCGTTCATCGATACCAGATCACCTTCGGCATTCGTGGAAAAACTGCCGGCACGCGTTAAGCGTTCACCACCGGGTGTTTCGACCATGAAAAATGCTGGGCCGTCTATCGCAAGATCGAACATGCCACCCGTTTTGGTCGTGCTGCCCATGCCCACATCTGTAAACCGGACCCTCGCGGACGTCATGGCAACGCCTCCGCCTTCAGCATCCAATGCCCGCAATTCTTCGGCGAAAACGACCCCCTCGCGCCGAAAGCCAGTTGTCGAGATGTTGGCAATATTATTGGCAACTGCCTGAAGTTCTTTCAACAGTCCGGATTGGCGGGTTAGCGCAATATATCCCGTTGTGTCCATTTGCCGAGACTCCTTTATACGTTGGCATTCTTGCCTTGCAGAATCGTTATACAGAGGTAGAGGTTAAAATTTCCTCAATAGCCTCGCGTGATATGAACGATCACTTGATCCTTGTAAAAGTTCACCAGTAGCTGGCCCGAATACCCCATCGACAGCCAAAAAACTGCGAGGATCGCAGCGAGTTTTGGCACGAATGTTAGGGTCATTTCCTGAATGGAAGTCAGCGCCTGAAAGAGACCAATCACGACGCCGACAAGCAACGCAACACTCAAAACAGGAAGTGCAACAATCAGCGCAACCCATAAGCCTTCGCGAAGAACGTCAAAAACTTCGCTCGCACCCATCAGACAGGCATTCGCAGAATTTCCTGGTAAGCCTCTACGACTTTATCTCGAACTGTAACTGCTGTCTCGATCGCCAACTCGCTGGCCGCCAACGCCTGCACAACTGAATGAGCGTCCGCCGTTCCGATCATTCCCGCTTTGGCAGCCTCTTCGCCAGCACGCATGGTGTCCATAAAATCCGTCGCGACTTGCGCAAACATATCCGACCCACCAGATTCCACCTTAGTCGGGCGCGCGATATTCTGAGCGTTCGTATATAGTTGTGATGCAATATGTGCCGTTTTATCCATAATTTTCGCCTTTCTAGCGACGTAATAACTCGAGCAGCGACGAAGTCATCTGCCGTGCTTGATCGAACATACGCAAGTTAGCCTCATAAGACCTTTGCGCTTCGCGGGAATCCGCAATTTCGATCATCAAATTGACGTTGGAGCTTTCATAATATCCATCTTCGCCGGCCATTGGGTGGCTTGGCTCATAGACGCGCTCCAAACTATTCGTATCGAGATGGACATCGCCAGTACGAACCGCGCCTGTACCGTTGACAATTTGCTCAAACGGAACCAACTTGCGGCGATATCCCGGCGTATCCGCGTTCGCGATATTTTCAGCGGCTAAACGCAATCTGGCAGCCTGTGCAGACATCCCGCTGACACTTGATGCCATTGTGTTTAAAAGATCACTCATTTTACGCCCTCCTTATCGTATTCGGCCCATACCGGCGCGAAGAATGTTGATAGATTTTGCGTAAATCCCTAGCGCCAAATCATGCTGGTACTTAACTTCCGCGGCCCGCACGAGCTGATCCTCCAGCGAAACGGTATTGCCGTTAGGTGATTCAGCACCGAATTCAGCCGATTTAATAGCCGTACGGCCGGAGCCAACTTCACCAAGCGAAATATGACCGGACCGTGCGGGCCGGCTGCTGGCTTTCAGTTGAGCGGTTTCGCGAAAGCTATCCACAAACGACGCCAAGTCACGCGCCTTGTATCTAGGTGTGTCAGCGTTCGCGATGTTCTGCGCAATGACCGACTGGCGCGACGATGCATGAGCAGCCAAATTTTGGGCCATCCGCAAAGTTCCAATATCAATTTTCAATTCAGGGTTTCTCCCTTGCTATGCATAAGGTGATTCTTAACCATTTAGTGTGAACAAAAGGTAAGCAAACCCGGAATAAAGGATTAACCATGTTCATCGACTTCAAACCGTTAAGAAATACTCTATTCGCCATTCCTGCATCACGCCGCTTCGGAAAAGTTGACTCGGTCGGCACCGCAGCCATTCGTGTCGGCGGGCTATCCGTTCACGGGCACCTAGGTGATCAACTTACAATCACGAAATCTAACAGCACGCGCATCGACGGAGAAATCATCGCGTTGGAAAAAAGCTATGTTCTTCTAATGCCTTACGGCCCGAGTGACGGGATTGCGATTGGCGATTTGGTGGAACTAAATCATACAAATTGCGTTTACCCGGCTGAAACCTGGGTGGGCAGAATTATAGACGCCTTCGGTGAGGCACTCGATGGTCGCCCTCTTTATCGTGGTGAAAAGAGCGTCCCGTTACGCCGCCCACCCCCAGCAGCGGCAAGTCGCAGATCTCTGGGGGCTCGTTTGAACACGTCACTAGCTATATTTAACACGGTTTTGCCAATCGCTCGAGGGCAACGAATCGGTGTTTTTGCAGGATCTGGAGTCGGGAAGTCTTCGCTGTTGGCCGAAATGGCGAGAGGGCTTGATTGTGACATTGTTGTGATCGCATTAATTGGTGAACGTGGCCGCGAATTAAGAGAGTTCACGGAACGTGTTCTCGGAGCGCAAGGCATGAAACGCGCTGTGGTGATTGCGGCCACGTCGGACCAGTCTCCTTTAGTTAAGCGTCGTGCTGCATGGATGGCGATGGCGGTTGCCGAATACTTCCGCGATCAAGGAAAGCATGTTTTACTACTCATGGATTCTATAACCCGTTTTGCTGAAGCTCATCGAGAAGTGGCGTTAACGGCAGGCGAACCTCCAAGTTTGCGCGCATTCCCTCCATCCACCGCGAACTTGATTGCAAGTTTAACCGAGCGCGCAGGCCCAGGACCTGACGGGACGGGTGACATCACAGCCATATTTTCCGTCCTAGTGGCAGGATCAGACATGGAAGAACCAATCGCGGATATTACGCGCGGCGTTCTGGATGGGCACATAATCTTGGAGCGAGAGATCGCCGAAAGTGGTCGGTTCCCTGCAATTGATATAACCCGCAGTGTTTCCCGATGTTTGCCGGAAAGTGCAACACACGAAGAAAACGCCGTGATTGTGCGTGTTAGAAAAATATTGGGGATTTACGAAAAATCGGCACCTATGATTCTAACTGGTCTATATACGAAGGGCTCGTCCGAAGAAGTTGACGAAGCAATCTCCGTTCATATTAAGTTGGAGCACTTTTTCGCCCGAAACGCGTCCGAACCCATTAATGAAAGTTTTAAACTACTTACAGGAATACTTGGACGACCTGAGTGATGCGAGAAAACTGAAAGCCAATACCAAGAGTTTTCTTTGTTGGCACCTTATTCACGACAAGCGAGACTGAAAGAAGCTGGCCATCGCAGCCGACGAATTCGTAAGCAGTGTTAGGGCTGTTGTTCCCGGCACGCTTTCACCAGTTCCCTCGGATATTTGTTTTCTAATGAAGAAAGTTCGCAACATTTTGTCAATATTCTCGCCTTCCTTAAATACAGCGAGTGAGCTATCGCCAAATAGTTTTGTGCATTTGTCGCGAAAAATGTCGCGCTGGGTATCAACATCCAGGAGCCCAATGGAGGTTGGCAATCCGAACGCCGTCTCAAATATTTGTCGCATCGGTGGATTACCCATTATTTCAAACCAAGCAGAATCATCGGCGCCATCCGCATTTGCAAATTCGCCAATCTCGCGAACAAAAACCATCGCTAGCCGCATAGATTCATCGCTTTCTCCCACCGCGACTTCGAATTTTTGTACTTTGTATGCATCGAGAACATTTTCAGCAAAATCCGATTGCCCAACACGCGCTCCAATCAGATTTCCATATCCAAATGCCTTCGAAAACTCCTGATACCGAGTGTCAACCATCCGGTTTGCAAAAGAATCGTCCGCGTCCGTGCCTTCTACAAGCGCCTTCAGTACATAGGCACGCTTATCAAGATCATCCTCCAAACCAAATGCACCAAGCGCGACTTTTAGCATACGATAATCATTCACAAGATCTTCAGCTGTGGTCATATCGCCAACGTTTTCTTTGAAATACTCCAGGTCTCGCAATAGTTCCGGTGATTTTTCGAAAGCGACCCGTTGCGTTTCAGCGGTTCGCTCAAGAAATCGCCAGCCGACAAGGCCAGTTTGCGGGACAATCGGTTGGAAGCCGATCATAACGCGCGCTCCATCAGCCTTTGTTCACGGGCAAGTAATCCTCGCAACGCTTTCAACGCGGGATATGTCTTGTTGCTCACAACGCTCTCGGTCGCCATATCCAGCCGCAATCTGCTGTCTGGGTCAGTGAAAACCTGACTTAGCTGCTCGATTCCGCTTAATAGTTGATCTCGACCTTTAACAGGGTCGGCTTCGCCAGCCAAAATCATTTGAGCAATGTAGCATACACGTTTTACGGGTGAGTTAGCCTCATCAGGGTGAATTGCATCCCGTAAGCGCAGGACGTTTGCGTTTGGTGTTAGGACGTTCAACTTTGCACGCCTGTCTCCGTTTTCGACAACGACGCCGTTGATTAGGATACGCTCAGATGGGCGAAGTTTAAGTACCAATCCACTCATGGTGTTGCCCCGCTTGCCCGCAGACCGCGCATAACAGCGGTGTTGATTTCGACCAAAGCAACGGTAGTCGCCTCTTTTGACAAGACCTTGGTGCTGTGATTCTCGGTGAACTCAGCCAGATAAAATATCTGGGCGCGAAGTTGTGCAGGAAGGCCGTTTTCTTTGTTCACGACGTCGGATGCAAGTACCGTCCAAAGCCTTCGGTTTTCGTGAATGGCTTCAGCCAAGTCGATAAAACTTGCAATGTCACCTGTTGATGCCTGGGTCAACCGATGTGTGATCTGTGCGAAAATTTGATATTCAGTGCTTCGTTCAGTCTTTATCGGCGCCGAAACGTCCGAGTATGCGGAACGCGCTAGAGCGGCAATGTTCATTCAGAATTCTCCTGTTACAACCCAATATTCAATCAGGCGGGTGATACGTAAAATAATTCGGGTGGGACCAGCCCACCCAAATTTGTAGCACTACCTGAACAATGAAAGGATGGACTGAGCACCCTGATTTGCAATCGACAACGATTGGACACCCAGCTGCTGCTGAACCTGCAGGGCTTGAAGGCGGGCAGAGGCCTCCTCCATATCAGCATCCACGAGCGCACCGATACCGGACTTCATTGCATCCGTTAAACTGGAAACAAAATTACCCTGGTCTTCTACGCGCTTCTGTGAAGCACCCAATGCCGCAGTGCCGTCGACAGCTGCCTGAATAAGCGTTTCAATTTCATCCAGCGAAGTATCCGCCGCACCAGCACTGGTGACGTCAATTGTTGTGAGGTCAAGACCAGCCTCGAAGTCTACCGACGCGACTGTGATGTTACTCGCCGTAACTGAACCGCTAGCATCCCGATCAAGAGATGAAAGAATAGTGATATCACCGCCCGCGGTATCAAGTAGGTTCGCACCATTAAACTGAGATGCGGCGATAACCGACGTGATCTGGTTTTTCAACTCAGTAACGTCAGCGGAAATCTTCGCGTGGTCAACGTTTTCACCCGTCGCTGCAACGACTTTTTCTTTCATCTGAGTGAGCAAGTCTGTGATCTGCTCGGCACCAGCCGATGCAACCGCGACCGTAGCTTGACCCAAAGAAAGCGAATCGCTGATTGCGTTAAAACCGCTCACATCGGATTCCATCACTTTGGAAATCGCCCAGACTGCAGAGTTGTCCTTGGCAGAGGCAACTGATTTACCGGTTGAGATTTCACCCTGTGTTTGAGACAAGTCTGAGTTGATGCTCTTCAAAGTCTGAAGAGCAACCATCGCGCTATTGTTTGTTAGAATACTAGACATAATATGTTTCTTTCGGCGTGCGGCGTATTCAACGTCGCAATTAAAGTTACGTCACATTTCGTGACACGATTTCGCCGTTCTGACGTATGCGGAGATTTAAGATTGAGCACCGCGCCAACCCTTGATTGGTTGCAAGATCAATCTGCACGCGCATTCGATAACAGAGTCTTAATGCCGACCAACCAAATGTATAAAATTGTCTTCAATTAGGCTATCCAATCTCTAAGCTTGCCCTTTTGCGGCACTTCCAGGCGTTCTCCAGAATCAGTATAAGTGCCCATCGTCGCTGCCGCGCGGTTCTGTTCGGACAACAAAGCCTTGGCCGCCCGCACACCAGAAATACTGGCCTTTAACAGGTTTTGGTTGCGATTTGCTTGGTGATGAATGGCAGCTAAATCGATATTGGTCAGCGCTACTTGCCCACCAACCAGCCCATCCACCAATTTGTCACGGCGCGCCGAAATTCCCTGCAGATCGGAAAGTGGCCCCTTAAGGATGATATTCCGTTCTTCGGCCAACAGTTTCAAAATACTGCGAACTCGCCCACGCGTGGTGAAGGAATCAAACATTTTCGGCTCTCCGCATCATCGAATCGATAATTTGTTCGGCCAGCCCTATTCCACCGCTTTCAGCCATTAGCGTAGCCTGTTCGCGAACGAGCAAGCCTGCGAAGGCGTCTTCACCTTCTCCTCCCCCGAACGAACTTCGCGATTCGCCGTGGCCAGAATATTTCAACATTTCGGCCAAAAAACTTGCCTCCAACGCGACTGCAACTTCTTTGTATTTATTCCGCCCTGCGTTTGGCTCAGCCTGATTTGCCATGGGACTTATGGGTGATACGTCCATTTAGGATACCTCCAATTTATTGCGTTTAAATAAGTATTCGTTTGAGACGGTAAAGAAATAGTAACTAATCTAGGAGAAAGCTGAGGCAACGGATCGAAAGGAACGGATTCATGCCGGTCAGAATGACGGAAGTAACCCCCGTACCGCCTAGCGGAATTGCAAAGATTGGTGTTGAAGTCGGGGATGTGATCGCCGAGACCAATTTCAGCGCCGAATTGGATTTCGCAACGGGCGATCTTGTCGAAAAGCCTGTTGAATCGCGCGACTTCGCTCATATTAAGCAGATACTACAAAAAATGCCGTCGCTGTGCAGACAAGTCGCCGAACAAATGGAAGAGCCACTTGGCACAGACGTCGCAGCACCTGCCGGAAACTTCGAACTTGCAAATGCCGCGCCGAAGGCGCGACAACAATTAGGTGTTTCTGAATCTACCGAACACACACAAACCGAGCAAACTGACGCAATCGATACTGAGCCTCAAAATGCAGAAGTTATTCCTTTGGCACCCGTCGCTATTGGCCAAATATCAGATCATACTTCGACGAGCCCCGTTTTTGAACGACCTCCAACTCGGGAGGTATCGTTTCCGAAACAGCGTCAGAGCAATTCTCGAAATTCCGAGCTTCCCATCGGCCAGCCTTCCGAGGAAACTCAAAACATCAGACACGCCCCAGCGCAGCCAAAAACCGATACTCAGCAAACAGTTGCTCCTCCGGGGTTTCATGTTGCCGACGAACAACCAGCCGAATCAAAGCTCCCGCTATCTGACGACGCGCGGCGCGACTTTGGCGGCTCCTTGGTAGGCATAAGCGATAAACAACAACTGCAGCGACCGTTGCGGTCTAGCTTGCCAATAGTTCAGCCAGCAGACGCCCGGTCACAAACGGCAGAAACCAAAATCGTTTCGCAAATTTCGACGGCAATTTCAAACACCTCGAGTGACACTATCGAGATACGACTGGATCCGCCTGAACTTGGACGTGTTGTAATTTCGATAACGCAAACCGACTCCGGTTTGTCCGCTACAGTTACAAGCGAGAAAGCCGAAATTTCCGAACTATTGCGTCGACACGCGGAGCTGTTGTCCCGCGAACTCTCAAGGTCCGGATTTAGCGAGGCGTCACTGGAATTTTCACACCGGGATCAGCAACAAAATCAATCCCGCTTCGCCGGCGATACTGCCCGATTTTCAACCGACTCGCCTGAACAAACCGAACTAACTTCGGCTATTGAAATAGCTCTCCAATCCCACTCTGGCAGCCTTGATATTCGACTTTAACCAAGGGAAACCTTTATGCAAACTACCGACATTTCAACATCCGCGCAGACAGAAATTGCCGCCGCGACCACAACAGAGGCAAGTGCCTCCGGCAGCAGTGATTTTGAAACGTTCCTAACATTGCTAACGGCACAAATGCGAAATCAGGATCCTATGCAGCCGATGGACTCAACACAATTCGTCGCCCAACTCGCCAGCTTTTCCTCCGTAGAGCAACAAATTGAAACTAATACCAAACTGGGTGAATTACTCGAACTATTCGGGGGCAGTCCGACGGCGAACTTAACTGAATGGCTCGGCAAGGAAGTGCGACGCGAAGGGGTCGCCAGTTTTGACGGTCGACCTGTTGAAATCGACGCAACTGTACACGAATCAGCCGACGCTGCCCGCTTAGTGGTTCGTGATGAAAATGACATGACAATCTACACACAACAGTTCGACCCTGCTTCGGACGCGGTTACTTGGAATGGAAATACCTTTGAAGCAACGGTTGCATTAACTGGCCGATATAGTTTTGAAATCGAAAGTTTTTCTGGGGGCAGTTTACTTGAGACCACTCTAGGCTCGGTTTTCGATCTGGTAACGGAAGTGCGTTTGGAATCTGGAAATACCGTTTTAATGTTTGAAGACGGCGCAGCCCTTCACGCAGAAGAAGCGACCGCAGTACGAATTCCTTAAACTTGGAAGCAAGTTTTTGCTACCCTCCCCATTTCCATCTGATACTTTGGTGCCAAGCAGATCATCAAAGGAGCTACGATGAAATACATTCTCGCCATCGATCAAGGGACCACTTCCAGCCGCGCGATTCTATTTGACGAGAGAATGCAAATAGCGGCCACCGCGCAAAAAGAGTTCACACAACATTTTCCCGCTTCGGGTTGGGTCGAACATAAACCGAATCAGATCTGGTCAACTACGATTGATATGTGCCGTGAAGTGATGCAAAAAATCAACCTTGAAGCGCGAGACATTGCATCCATCGGTATAACCAATCAACGCGAAACGACCCTCGTTTGGGATAAGGCGACTGGGCAACCCATATACAACGCCATCGTTTGGCAAGATCGACGCACCTCGGATATTTGCAAATCCTTGAAGGCGGACGGATTAGAGCCAATGATAACCCATAAAACCGGCTTGCTCCTAGATCCGTACTTCTCCGCCACAAAACTCAAGTGGATTTTAGATAATGTTGAAGGAGCACGCACCAAGGCCATTAATGGAGATCTGCTGTTCGGCACTGTCGATAGTTTCCTGTTGTGGAAGTTAACAGAAGGAAAATCGCACGTAACCGACGCAACCAATGCAGCGCGCACGATGCTGTACGATATTCGCCGTGGAAACTGGGACGAGGAAATTTGTCATCTGCTTGGAATCCCTATGAACATGTTACCCGAAGTGCACGATTGCGCTTCGAATTTCGGCGTCACCGCACCGAGCCTGCTTGGCGGAATCATCCCGATTCATGGAATCGCCGGCGACCAACAAGCTGCCACCATTGGGCAAGCATGTTTCACAGCGGGGATGATGAAATCGACGTATGGCACCGGATGTTTTGCTCTGTTGAATACAGGCGACCAACTAGTGGCCTCGAAAAATCGCCTACTGGGAACGATCGCATATCAGCTGGACGGAAAAACTACCTATGCATTGGAGGGGTCGATTTTTGTTGCAGGCGCTGTTGTTCAATGGCTGCGCGACGGTATCGGGATCGTAAGTCAGGCAAACGAGACGCAGAAAATGGCCGAAACCGCTGGCGATGATCAGAATGTCTACATGGTTCCGGCATTTACCGGACTTGGGGCACCATATTGGGATGCGGAATGTCGTGGCGCGATCTTTGGACTTACTCGAAGCTCTAACCAAAACGATTTCGCTCGCGCGGCGCTGGAAAGCGTTGGTTATCAAACCCGCGATCTGTTGGAGGCCATGCAAAACGATTGGACGGGCGGCACGAAAGGCATTCTTCGAGTTGACGGTGGAATGAGCGCGAATGACTGGGCCATGCAATTTGTGTCAGACATATTGGGTACACCCGTAGATCGCCCAAACGTACTTGAAACAACAGCAACCGGCGCTGCGTGGTTAGCTGGTATGCACTCGGGAATGTATCCCGACCAATCTGGGTTCGCCGATAATTGGAGTTTGGAATGCCGATTCACGCCAACGATGGATGCTTCTAAACGGGATTCCAAGTATGCTGGCTGGAAGGACGCCGTCAGTCGTTGCTTGACAAGTCGATAGACTCTCCGCTCAAAGCGCAGACAATTTCAGCCGTTTTTGCGTTTTGAACGAAATCGTATGTGGGTCATTTTCAGCATCGTAGATCCAATAGTTTTTCCCGCCAGGTTGGGTTGCTAGCGATTTAAGCAGGTTTCTGGCAACATTCTCTTGCACGTCATCGACATGATCCAGGTCGGATACATGGCATGACAGGGCGGTGTATTGCCCATCCACACAAGACGACAGGATAATTTCCCCGCCGTTTCGACAGTTATTGGCGGTCGAAATCGCCAAATACCACAAGATACGTCGTATCTTGTCGGTATCCTCCTGATCCACGCAGCCGGCATCAAAGCCGGCATGTTCAAGTGAGATTTCACGTTCGCAGAGCATTTTTTCAAGGTGAACAAAATGTAAGGGATCGGGTATCGCCTCAGTTTTCAGTAGTCTATCGCCATCCACTTTGGTGTTAGACTTGAACACCACCAAAGTCGCACCGTCCGGCAAAGTCGAGACACCAGCCAAAACCTGGGTTTTATCCTTTACCGTCAACAACTGCTCCCACGGCGCTTCGCGCTTCGCGGCGGCAATGTAGGTTTTGAGCTTTGGCCAGAAATCGGTTGTGTCAGAGATCATCAACTTGCTTTCCGACAGATCGGGTATTCCGCGCCTAACCAGCGTCTCACAAAACCTCTCCCCAAACAAATCGCCCAGCGCCGTGTTGGTGAATTTCACCCGACCTGCAGCGCTTACCAGTACAACCGCATCCGACAGTCCATTCAATATGCTTTGGTTCATCGACACCTCAAGACGGTGCTGCCGCTCAATGGATACTTGCACCGAAATATCCTCGAACAGGAAGGCGATCGCGCCCTGTGGATGCGGTTGTCCGGTGACACGAAAAACCCGGCCATCCGGCAGCGTCCATTCCTCATCATAATTTTTGGGTTGTTCGGCATCCTGCAAGTTCGTTAGTAAACGCCGCCATTCCAGAAAGTTCTTCTTCTCCGGCAGGTGCCGATTTTCCCGCAACATGCTAATAAAGTCAGAGATACTCGGTCGTTTGGCCAGCCACACCGGATCCAGATCCAGAAGGTCGGAGAGTGCGGGGTTGAATACGTGTAACGACTTATCCGCATCAAAAATCGCCAGCCCGCCAGATAGATGCGCGAACGTTGTCGACAAAGTTTCGGTAAAACGCAACAGAGCCATCTTTGACGCCGCGATTTCGGTCTCAAGCTCTAACAGCCGGGCGGTGTTTGCGTCGTCGATAACTTCACGCCCCTCCGCGGTAAGGATGCTGGGCGTGTTAGCCAAGGTACTACGCTGAATTCTGAAGGTTTTGAGAATTGCAGTGGCTAGAAATCCAAGCAGGAACAGTAAAGTGAACACGATCGGGGTTGTGTATATATTCGCCCCCAACGCCTCGTCAGCCCAAACACCAAACCCTTCGCGAATCATATCTAATGCGGTCATGCTATCCTCCTGAATAGGAAGAAACATTAGGGGGTGAATATTAACGAGCATTTAACAGAGGTGTTAGTTAACTTGTTAATATATATTAATAAATAGCTAAATAATTGCGATCAATGAGTTGCCGGCTTGACCCCTCCTCAAGAATTTTATTCCCTCAGTCAACCAGTAGCAACGTCGCGGCAACACCTACCGCCACGCCACATGCCCCCCAAATCAAGGAGCCGAATTTGGTGGGCGATTCCGGTGTTTTGTTAAGGTTAATCAACGCCGCCTCAGCCAAAGCTGGTAAGCGCGGACCGAAACGGGCAAGAACCTTTGCAGTGGCAGCTAAATCGCGGGCGATGGCTTTGGGGCCGAGGTTGTCGATGATATACTTTTCGATCACCGGACCGGATGTATCCCACATGTTTAAGTTGGGGTCGAACGTCCGCGTCACACCTTCGACAACAAACATCGTGCGTTGCAGAAGGATCAGCTCGGTGCGGGTTTCCATCCCGAAACGCTCGGTTACGTCGAACAGGTGGCCAAATAATCGCGCCATGGAGACTTGTGAAGCATCATAGTCAAAGATCGGCTCGCCGACGGCGCGCAGAGCTTGCGCAAACGCTGCAACGTCCTGATCGGCCGGCACGTAGCCCGCCTCGAAATGGGCCTCGGCTACGCGGGTATAATCACGCTTCAAAAAGCCCATCAAAATCTCGGCGTAGACTTTGCGGGTGTAGGTGTCAATTCGTCCCATAATGCCAAAATCAAGTGCAATCAGATCGCCGTCAGGTCCGCGCATCAGGTTGCCCTGATGCATGTCCGCATGAAAATATCCGTCCCGCAAAGCATGGCGTAGAAAGGTCTGCAAAATACGGGTCGCGAATTCGGTATGGTCGGATTTAATCGCCAGAACGGCTTCAACATCACCAAGCGGAACACCTTCGACCCACTCTGTCGTCAGCACACGGCGCGAAGACAGCTCCCATATCAGTGCGGGCACACGGAATCCGTCGTCGTCTTTTGTATTCGCCGCGAACTCGTCGGCGGCAGAAGCCTCCATCCGCAGGTCCAACTCTCCGTCGACTACGCCAGCAAAGTGTTCGATGACCGCTCGCGGTCGTAAGCGACGTGAAAATGGAGCTATAAACTCTATGATAGAGGCCGCTAGGAAAAATGCATCCACGTCTTTGCGAAAGGCACGCTCGATGCCCGGTCGCAAAACTTTTACGGCCACAACTTGGCCAGTTTCACGGACAACAGCCTTGTGAACTTGCGCCAACGAGGCAGCAGCGACGGGTTCCGAGAAACTCTCGAATGCCTCGTCAATCTTGATCCCCAGTTCCGACTCAACTTCAGCCTTGGAGATATCTATGTCGAATGCAGGCAGCGCATCTTGAAGTATTCGAAGATCCGTTGCCAGTTCAACGCCAACAATGTCGGGGCGCGTCGAAAGTAACTGTCCAAATTTGATATATGCCGGACCAAGTGCTGTTAACGCCCGCAAAATCGGTGGCTGGGAAATGTCGCCCTTCAGACCAAGCCATTGCACTGGCCATCCGAGAACCCGCGCAGCAATACGAATGGAGCGCGGCGCTTCCACCGCTTCCAATACTACACGCATTGCGCCAGAACGTTCAAACGTGGCACCCGTACGGATCAGACGCCAGATATTGTGCGGACCCCTCATGTTTTCCACCCCGAATGCAACGCGGCAATTCCTAGCGAAAGGTTGCGGTATTTAACTTGGCTAAACCCGCCTTCGCGTATCATTTGTGCGAATTGCTCTTGTTTCGGGAACTGTCGAATCGATTCAACCAAATATTGATAGCTGTCCCGATCATTTGCGATAATCTGCCCCAGCGGCGGAATAATGTTGAAACTGTACCGGTCATATGCCCATTGCATCGCAGGGTTGGGAATGCATGAAAACTCCAACACTAGTAACCTGCCACCGGTCTTAAGAACTCGATAAGCTTCGTTAATAGCGTCCTGAACGCGGGTGACGTTGCGAATGCCGAAACTGATGGTGTAGGCGTCGAACGTATTATCTTCGAACGGCAGCGCCATCGCATCGCCGCACACCCAGTCGAGGCTGTCTTGCTGGCTTTCTGCTTCGGCCCGCAATCGCCCCGCATCCAACATAGATTGGGTCATGTCAAAAACGGTCGCGTGCCCACCGCCAGCACGTTTCAGGAACCGAAACGAAATATCCCCCGTGCCACCCGCTACATCCAGCAATTTCATGCCCTTGCGCGGCGCAAGCCAATCCATCATTGCGTCTTTCCAGATTCGATGTACGCCCATGCTCATCGCGTCGTTCATCACATCGTATTTGGAGGCAACATTGGTGAATACACCGTGAACCATGCCAGCTTTGGCATCCTCGTCCACAGTCTTGAATCCGAAATGGGTTTTTTGGGTCATTAGCCTGATCTCTAGAGTCGCGTTGCCAGTAGAGTTATATGCCTTTTGAGGAAGTTACAATTCCAAGCGTCGCACGTTGTGCTTTTGTCAGCTTTGCGGCGATTATGTCATAGGCAGCGTCGATATGAACCTTGATACTTTGGTCAGACATCCCGTCTGGCGACTGCACCTGCACCCATTTGGCCCGGGCCAGATACGGGGCTGGAATAATGCCGGGCATATCCGCTAATACAGAAAACGCCAGATCACTACATTTGAACCCGATTTTGGCGTGGTCGCCCTCGCCCCAATTCGAACAGATGGCGAAAATCTTACCACCGATTTTCCAAACCGAGGCTCCACCCCATTGCACAACATGTGTGGTGGATTTCATCGATTTGCAGTAGAGATCAAACTCTTGGCGATTCACGCCTTGTTGCCAATTTCGACGGGCTTCGGGATAACCGCTCCGAATTGGCGTGTACGACTGCGGTAATCGGCAATCACCTCGGCGTAAACTTTTGGGGTGAATTCCGGCCAGGATTTCTTAACGAACGCCATCTCGGAATAAGCGCATTGCCATGTCATAAAGTTTGACATTCGCAATTCGCCAGCGGTGCGGATAATCAGATCAGGATCCGGTTGGAACGCCGTATCCAAATGGCCCGAAATCAATTCTTCGGAAATATCCTCGACAGACAAAGACCCGTCTAGAATTTTGGCGGTGATTTCACGCGTAGCCCGTACCAAATCATCCCGCCCGCCGTAATTTATCGCGACATTCAGCGTGATAAGCGTGTTGTCCTTCGTCAGCTCTTCCAGTCTTTCCATCTGCTCGCGCAGGTCCGCGGCCAATGGTGAAGGATCTCCCAAAAATATGACTCTGATATTTTTCGCGTTCAACTCGATAAAATTATTCTGCAAATAGCCACGAAACATCTTCATCAGACCTTCAACTTCGTGGGCAGCACGCTTCCAGTTTTCGGTTGAAAATGCATAAAGTGTTAACGTCGTCACGCCCAATTCGCTGCTGGCCTTAACTATATCTTTAACGCGATTGGCGCCACGCTTGTGCCCCACTAGGCGCGGTAAACCACGTTTGGTCGCCCAACGACCGTTGCCGTCCATGATTATCCCAACGTGCACATCGCACTCCTTCGTCCGCCTTTGAGCAAAAAGATTAATGTAGTTGGGTGATTTTCTCAACCGACAATTGTAAAATCCCTACGGTATAGGATATATTCCGCCATATATCGTTTTTTACTTTCAGGATTATTAATGCGCGTATTGATCACCGGAGGGGCCGGATACATCGGCACCCACACTTTGTTGGAAGTTCTTGCCGCAGATCACGAGGTTTGCGTGATCGACAACTTCTCCAACAGCGCCCCCGAAGCGTTGGAGCGTGTTAAAGCTCTGTCCAACCGCAGGTTTACGTTCCAAAAGTGCGATATGCGCGACCGCGAGGCGCTGATTGGACACCTCACAAACTTCAAACCCGAAGCGATAATCCATTTTGCAGGCCTAAAAGCGGTCGGCGAGTCCGTCGAAATGCCGTTGGAATACTATGAAAACAACGTTCAGGGCGCGATTAATCTTTTGCATGCGATGAAAGTGTCGGGTTGCAATAATATCGTGTTTTCCTCTAGTGCGACGGTCTACGGTGATCCGGACTTTCTACCGATAACGGAAGATCACCCACTCAGATCAACCAATCCTTATGGCCGCTCCAAATTGCATATAGAAGACATGTTGCGCGATGTAGCGAGCTCCAACCCCGATTTCACCGCAGCGATCCTGCGCTATTTCAACCCTGTTGGTGCACACGAAAGCGGCCGTATCGGCGAAGACCCGAATGGTATCCCGAATAACCTGATGCCTATGATCGCGCAGGTCGCGGTCGGGCGTCGCGCGCAGGTAAAAGTGTTCGGCAATGATTATGACACCCCGGACGGCACCGGCGTTCGCGATTATATCCACGTGGTTGATCTGGCCAAAGCGCATATTGCAGCGCTTGACTGGACGAAAACGCATCGAGAAGCGCGGGCCTTCAACCTCGGTGTAGGAAAAGGCGTTTCGGTCATGGAAATGATCGAGGCCTTCGCCAAGGCTAGTGGCCAAGAAATACCGTTTCAAAACGATCCACGCCGTGAAAGCGACATCGCAACGTGCTACGCTGACCCCTCCCGCGCGGAGGCCGAATTGGGCTGGAAAGCGAAGATAGGTCTGGCTGAGATGTGCGAAACTTGCTGGCATTGGCAAGAAACCAACCCGCTCGGATATGCAATAAAAACTCGTCGATAGATGTCAGATATGTGGGTCGGCCTCTAAGCCACCAGCGCAACGATATCCAACATAATGCGGTTCAGATCGAAATCTTTCGGCGTGTAAATCCGTGCGATACCGTTTTCGATCAACGCTTCGCAATCTTCATCGGGAATGATTCCGCCAACAATCACCGGTATATCTAGGCCAGCGTCGTGCATGCGTTCCATCACTTCAGCAATCAGCGGCCGATGTGACCCCGACAAAATTGACAGCCCGACGATATGAACCTTTTCACTTAAAGCGGCCTCAACAATTGATTCAGGCGTCATACGGATGCCTTCATACGTTACCTTCATGCCACAGTCCCGCGCCCGAACCGCGATTTGTTCTGCGCCGTTAGAATGTCCGTCCAGACCCGGTTTACCAACCAGCAACCGGATCGGAGAACCCAGCTCCGCAGCCACGCGGCTAACTTCAGCCTGTACGTCCTCCAAGCCGTCCGTCGAGTTCGACATCGCTGTGCTAACTCCTGTCGGCGCACGGTATTCCCCGAACTCGGCGCGCATCGCCATGGCCCACTCACCTGTGGTCACACCAATCCGCGCTGCAGTAATCGAGGCTGGCATAATGTTAACACCCGCCTTCGCATCTTCGCGCAACTGCCCGAGTGCCGCCTCAACCGCAGCGTCATTCCGTGCTTCTCGCCATGCGTTCAAGCTGTCAATCTGCTCTTGCTCCACCTTCGGATCAACGACCATGATCCCGCCTTCGCCAGATGTCAGCGGGCTTTCTTCACCATTTTCGAATTTGTTAACACCAACGACGACGGTCTCTCCGGCCTCGATTCGACCGATACGGGCAGAGTTGGACATAACCAACTGCGTTTTCATGTATTCAATCGCCGATACCGCACCACCCATTTGGTCGATGTGCAATATTTCCAATCGCGCGCCCGCTTTCAGTTGCTCCACTTTACGATCCACGGCGGGGTTTTCGTCAAACAGGTCATCAAATTCCAACAAATCGGTTTCATACGCCATGATCTGTTGCATCCGCAAAGACCACTGCTGGTCCCAAGGTCGTGGCAGGCCCAACGCCTCGTTCCATGCAGGCAGTTGCACCGCGCGCGCGCGCGCCTTTTTGGAAAGGGTGACGGCCAACATCTCGATCAGAATACGATAAACGTTGTTCTCCGGCTGCTGCTCCGTCAGGCCAAGGCTGTTAACTTGCACACCATACCGAAACCTGCGCTGCTTGGCATCCGTTACGCCGTAGCGATCCCGACAAATTTCGTCCCAAAGATCCACAAAGGCGCGCATCTTGCACATCTCCGTCACAAAACGAATGCCAGCGTTCACAAAAAACGATATCCGCGCAACCACCTTCGGAAAATCTTCCGCCGAAACCTGCCCGCGCACTTGGTCGAGAACCGCAATTGCCGTGGTTAGGGCAAAAGCCAACTCCTGCTCGGGTGTCGCACCGGCCTCTTGTAAGTGATAGGAGCACACGTTCATCGGGTTCCATTTCGGCACCGAAGTATAACAATACTCAGCCACATCACCGATCAATTTCAGGCTGGCTTCAGGCGGAAAAACATACGTCCCCCTGCTTAGATATTCCTTAATAATATCGTTCTGAACGGTGCCCTGAAGACCTGCAATGTCGGCACCTTGTTCCTCTGCGACAGCGATATACAGCGCCAGCATCCACGCCGCCGTCGCGTTAATCGTCATAGATGTATTCATCTGCTCAAGCGGAATATCCGCGAACAACGCCCGCATGTCACCCAGATGGCTAATTGGAACGCCAACTTTGCCAACCTCGCCTCGTGCTAGAACATGATCGCTGTCATACCCCGTTTGCGTCGGCAAATCAAAGGCCACAGAAAGCCCCGTCTGACCCTTCGCCAGATTCGAGCGGTAAAGCGCATTTGATGCCGCCGCCGTCGAGTGCCCGGCATAGGTTCGAAATAGCCACGGCCGATCTTTGGTTGTTTGGGTCACGTGCGAATCCAATCCATATTGCGTTGCAGCATAGATTTACAAAACTAAGATAGTTACGCAAGAGGAAAGTTTATCGGAACAATATTACGTGACGACGAGCGCCAAATAAGAGGCGGCCCGAAGGTCGCCCCTTTATTCGTACTAAAAATTGATTTTTGGTTATTAGTGAAAGTCGGATTACGGTAGACATTGACACCTTTAAAAACGACCTCGCCGTCCTCACTGAAAATGACCGTGAAGTCGAAGATGTACTAGCCAGAAGCCCAAGCGTCGGTATCAGAATTCCAGCAGCTATAGTCGCGGATAATACTTGTTCAATTCGCATCAATATACCTATCAGTCCCAACGTTTCGTTATCGCCACAAAACCAAGGCATACGTATTTCGATTCTATGGGTGCTTTCCATAGTCCTTATTTTTATGGCAAAATTATGGCGGAACGCTTTTATCACGCTTTCCGGACACGTCCGCAACTAGACCTGTCCAACGATTCCTGCAAAGTTGCACTATATGAACCGTGTTGTAGAAATCCCCGTCTGGGTATTTGTGCTGGGCGGTATCCGCGCCGCATTAGGAATGCTCGACAGGCTGTTAATGCCCGCGAAATCGTACCGTCATTTTCGGCGTCGACCTACTTTGCTTTTGCCATTCGCGTATCCCGCATTCTGTCCACCGCCATGTACCGCGTCCGGATCGGATCTGTTGACGATGACGCGCTGCGAAACGTCGTTTCGAATTTCCACAGGCATATTTGCGATGAACCACCGCGTCAGTACTAGAAGGAAAGCGCATGTTCCGCTTCCAGCCCGGCGCTTTCATCCGCTTCATTGCACATCAATCATGGCTGCGCCTGACTAGCTGATTTTATCGCAACGGCTATGCCTGTTTCAGTTTCGGTCACCCGATCTCGCTTTACAAAAATATAAAGGCGCATCCACCAACTGAAATACCCGAAATTATCGAGAATTTAGGCACGGACCTGATGACGAGCATCGGCCAAGCCATTCCTGTCCTGCCCATATCGCTAGATTCAACAGTACTGCTAAATGCCGATTAGCCAATAACCATGCTGGAGCTAAAATCCAGATGCCATCAGGCATGGCAAAAAACTGTCTGCACGCTATATCTACAGCCACATTCCCCAATAAAGATGAAGACTATGCCGTGAAAGTCGGTCTTCGCATGTTAACCCTTCGCCACATGGTAATGGGGGTGGACGGAAAGTTTTCGCTTACTCCCAAACTTGCTCACATTGTGCAATACTATGCAAATGCTATCGCGCATCACGTTGAGTCGGATTAAGGTAAAGCCGACACCCAGACGTAATATAACTGCACAGAAATACACACTTACGTAATATAATGTCCGCTGCACTGCACAAATTAGGTATTGTGATGCCACGCAGATAATGTAATGACGTATACACGCGCATCAGCGCAACAATATTACAACGCAAACTCTCATGAGGCCCACCATGTCCACTGCCCCTCTCAACGACCTATACGAAATCGGACAGATCCCACCGCTCGGTCATGTGCCAAAACAAATGTACGGCTGGGCCATCCGGCGCGATCGTCACGGCGAGCCGGATAAATCCATGCAGCTCGAAGTTGTTGATACGCCGCAAATCGACAGCCACGAAGTGCTGATTTTGGTTATGGCCGCTGGCGTTAACTATAACGGCGTGTGGGCTGGGCTCGGCACACCTATTTCACCATTTGACGTACACGGAGCCGATTATCATATCGCAGGATCCGATGCGTCGGGTATCATCTGGAAAGTTGGCGATAAAGTTAAACGCTGGAAAGTTGGTGATGAAGTTGTGGTTCATTGCAATCAAGACGACGGCGATGACGAAGAATGTAACGGTGGCGATCCAATGTTCTCCTCCAGCCAACGTATTTGGGGGTACGAAACACCTGACGGATCTTTCGCGCAGTTCACCCGCGTTCAAGCCCAACAACTTATGCGCCGCCCTCAACACCTGACGTGGGAAGAAAGCGCGTGTTACACGCTGACCCTTGCCACAGCCTATCGCATGTTGTTCGGCCACCGCCCACACACGCTGAAACCCGGCCAAAACGTATTGGTATGGGGCGCATCCGGCGGACTAGGGTCGTTCGCGATACAGTTGATCAACACTGCAGGCGCAAACGCCATCGGCGTTATTTCCGACGAAGATAAGCGCGAATTCGTGCTCGGCCTCGGTGCCAAAGGCGTGATAAACCGCAAAGACTTCAATTGCTGGGGCCAAATGCCAACGGTAAACACGCCTGAATATAAAGAATGGTTCGGCGAGGTCCGCAAATTCGGCAAAGCCATCTGGGACATTACCGGCAAAGGCAACAACGTCGACATGGTGTTCGAGCACCCCGGCGAAGCAACCTTCCCCGCCTCCGTTTTCGTCTGCAAAAAAGGCGGCATGATCGTGATTTGCGCGGGCACCACAGGATATAACCTGACCATGGACGCACGCTACTTGTGGATGCACCAAAAACGCGTTCAAGGAAGCCATTTCGCCAACCTTAAACAGGCCAGTTCTGCGAACCAATTGATGCTGGAACGTCGCCTCGATCCATCCATGTCCGAAGTATTCCCTTGGACCGACATCCCTGCCGCCCATATGAAAATGCTTCGCAATGAACATAAACCGGGCAACATGGCCGTCTTGGTCAGCTCGCCAATAACCGGTTTACGCACGCTAGAAGACGCAATCGAAGCCGGATCAACCTGATTCTGACATTTTGCCGTTATCCACCATTTGGATAACGGTGTATCCCGTTGCTTTCTTCATAATCCTTACATATCAACTAGTTAAATTCATAACCCTCCCCATTTCAGGGGAGGGCGAATTGGCGAGTAGTATCGATTCGTATTAATCGCCAAGTTTAATGTACTAATGCATTTACAACCTATACGAGTGTTGCTATGACAAATGAGTGGATGATTGATGTACTGTCTGACCTACGTAATTTTGCTGCAAAGCAAGCCATGTTGGAGTTAGCAGAACACCTCGACGACGCCATTCTTGTGGCAACCGTAGAGATCCGCAATTTGGACAGGGGTCGGGCAGTAAGTGTAGGGGTTAATGACGCGAAAGTTGGAAACATTTCTGGAACGGTTGGAAACAACCAATACAGTTGAAGATTTATCATCGCTCGCAGACATCCTGCGCGAAACTTACGATGTCAAAAACATGTCCTATCTGGCGACCAATCTGAACGGATTACCCTTCGTTTCGTCCACCTACGATCCCGAATGGGCGCAGCACTACGAAGACCAAAACTACATGCTGATCGACCCAGTTGTGCGCGGGGCATTGCTTCAGTTTAATCCGCTAGACTGGAAGCGTCTGGATTGGTCCAGCAAACGCACCCGGGTGTTTTTTAACGAGGCTGTAGATTTCGGTGTTGGCCGTCAAGGCTACACGATCCCGATCCGCGGCCCTAACGGCCAAGCTGCCATATTCGCGATCAACCACGACAGCGGTGACCCTGGATGGGAGCGCTATATCGGTGAACATGCGCATGATTTCATGCTAATTTCCCACTATTTCCACCAAAAAGCATTGGCCGCCACCCATACCGCCCAACCAATTGAGGGCCGTGATCTATCGCCGCGCGAGCAAGATGTGCTCAAATATCTTGGCATCGGGTTAAGCCGCGGAAAGGTTGCAGAAATCCTGAAGATTTCGGAACATACACTGCGTGTGTACGTGGATTCCGCGCGCTACAAACTAGGTGCGTTGAATACCACCCACGCCGTAGCCATTGCGCTGGCTCGTGGGGTGATTGCTGTCTAGGGTGTTGCGGAAACTATTATGTCTGCGACCGTTCGACGAGTGTTAACCATCCTCGAAGTACTCCTGTTCGAAACCAAACCGAACGGAGCCAGCCTTGATCAAATACATATTCGCCGACCAGCTAGACAATTTTCCCATTCTAAAGGACACAATGTTCAAAGATCGCGCCGGTCAGTTCAAAGTTCGGCACGGCTGGGATGTCACCGTCGATGAAAACGGTTACGAAATTGACGCATACGACGCGATGAACCCTCTATATGCGATATGGGAGGCGCCGGACGGAACACATGGCGGCTCTATCCGTGTTCTTCCCACAGTCGGGCAAACTATGGTGAACGATCATTTCAGTGATCTCGCGGGCATTAAGATCATCAGCCCCGTCATTTGGGAATGTACGCGTTTCTGCATCTCGCCGCGCCTATCCGAGGGTCAAAGAAAAGTTGCCGCCTCATTAATCCTGTCAGGTTGCGAACTGGGCGTTCGCTTCGGTCTCGAAAGCTCCATTGGTGTTGTATATTCTCACACATTGCCAATCTACCGCCGCATCGGTTGGATTCCAGACGTGATCGGGACCTGCGGTGAAGGGGTAGAGGAAATCTCGGCGTGCCTCTGGCCCATCAACGCAACGGTAAAGGCCAACATCTGCCGCAAGTCCAAAATTGCACCAGAATTAGTAGAATACTGGTTCGATCAATCCTTCCCGGATAACTCGTTCACCCCCGTCGCTATTGCTGCCTAAGGCTGGCCACTGCTGCCCTGTCAGGTTACAATACCAAAAAAGACAGGGCAGCCGAACCACATGAAATTTTCAGAAGACCAAGCGCAGGCATTCGACGCAATCACTGCCGTTTTAAAAGACGCCGGCGTCGATCTGGAAAACAGTTCGGTTCTGCCCACAAGCACCAGCGAAACCCGTGTTTTGGCAGTGCTGGGCAAGGCCGGCTCTGGCAAAACCATGCTGCTGGCCAAGCTGGTAGACGCATTGAATGACGCAGGCGTTGAAACCATCTCGCCGGACTTTGAGAACACGAAACGCAAGGATAAACGTTCTCTCGCGATCCTTGCACCAACCAATAAAGCGGCCAGCGTTTTGCGAAGCCACGGCGTACCTGCGACCACCATTCACCGTATTATTTACACGCCCGTCTACGACCCTGAATACGAGAAAATCGCCGAATGGTTAGAGGGCGCCGACGAACGCCCCGATATTGAAGGCCTGACCGACGAATCCCTCGATCGCGCGATGGCGTTTTACAAGCTCCACAAATCCATTCCCGGCGCACTTGCAGCGGCTGGGCTGCGCGGCTCCGATTTTATCACCGGATGGTCAAGACGCGACGATCCATTGGACATCGGCTTCATTGATGAATCCTCAATGATTGATGATAAGCAACTAAACGATTTGCGCGAGATATTCTCGACATTGATCATGTTTGGCGACCCCGCTCAACTGGCCCCAGTCGGGCAGGCTGGCAACATGAGCTTCGACAAGCTTCCCGAAGGCAAAAAACTAACGCTGCATCGCATCCATCGCCAAGAAGCCGGAAACCCGATTCTTGATCTGGCCCACGCCCTCGGAGACCCAAAACTGGATTTCCCCGAATTCGAGCGAATGATTGAAACCGCCGCTGCCAAAGATGACCGTGTGGTCGTCACGCCGCGCGTTGACGCAACCCTTATGGCACGTTCTCCGGTTCTGGTTTGGCGAAACGCCACCCGTATTCGCCTGATTCATGCATTCAGAAGCGCTTACGATGCCCCAGAAGACTCGCTGCTTTCAGGTGAACCGCTAATCTGTGACGGCATTGAGTTGCCCATCAAGCACCGCAAGAAACGCATCGATCTTGAGGCGCGCGGGCTTATTAAGGGAGCGCAAACAATCTACCTCGGACCGGGTCGCAAGCCCGGTTTCTCTCGGCTACATGTTTTGGGTGCAGTTGACCCTCGCGTTAACGCCGCCACAATCATACAGATTGAGGCACCTGACCGCGAAGAACCCTTCATCCCGTCAGCCGCCCGCATGGGGGCAACGTTTCTGCATGGCGCAGCGGTGACGATTCACAAAGCCCAAGGGTCACAATGGCCCGAAGTGCAATTGTTCGCCCCTGACATTTACGCCGCCTACCGTTCAGGCAGGTCCGAAGCGGGGATAGCGGTGTGGAAAAGGCTGGCTTACGTGGCCATTACGCGGGCCGAAACGCGGCTGCGATGGGTGACGCGCTATATGTTGGCTCGTCCAACGGAACCTCTGGGCATCGCCGATCTTGAAACTCCGACCCCGCCACTGGAATTGACGGGATCGGAAGAGTGATTAACCGCGAACGCGGCGGAAGATTTCAGACGCTGTCCAGCCGGCCAGCAAAGCCACCGCCAGCGACAAAAGCCCGTATATAAACGCCTGTTCATGCGCTAAGTCATACAACCATTTTTCCGCCCCCGTTTTGCGAACGGTAATCGTTGAGGTGGACGTACTGATAACGCGCTGATCACGAACCAACATGGTTTTTACGGTGTACTCCCCTTCCACAACATTCACTGGCATCGCCAGTTTGGTGGTGAACAGAGTTTCTTCTGTTAGTTTAACAGGCGTTACTTCGGTTGTGTAAGTCCCATTCCTCTGGTGGATGCGGATCACAGCTTCGCGAAAATCTTCATCCTCGGGATTTGCGACGCGCACAGCGTAATCCAGACCAAGGTTTCGCAAAGAACGCTCGCTCTCGGTTACCAGTTCTTCCAGCGGGCCAGTGGCGGCGATTGAATAGTAACTTGGTGCTCGGTCCATCTCGACGGATGCGGCGTTCACCCAGATAATGACTTTACGTTCCTTCTGGCGCACCAAAGTTTCGGTCGGTGGGCCCGACACCTCGATAATAACATCAAGTTGGCCAGCAGCTGCGTTAACCGGTGCTTCCCGCTTGATCGCACCGAAAAGGAAAATCTCGGAGCCATCAAATGTCGCGGTAATCGACACGCCATCTTGGCTTAGTTCGGAAACAACAGTTTCTTGCGCTCCGGCGACGGTTGATGAAATCAGGCTAATGATCAGGAATATAATTCGCATATCAGTGCCCCCCCGTGCCAATAGAGAACAACTCGGATGGTGTCAGAACCAGATCAAGGCCCAATTTCAGACATACACCCAGCACCATAATCGCCAGCAATATCCGTAGCTGTTCAGCCTTCATCTTAACGCCAATCCGTGTCCCGATTTGCGCACCAATCACACCGCCGATCAGCAATAACAATGCAAGGACAGCATCAACGGTGTAGTTCTGAGTCGCGTGCATCATTGTCGTAAACGCAGTCACAAAAATAATTTGGAACAAGGATGTCCCGATAACCACCTTCGTTGGCATTCCCAGCACATAAATCATCGCAGGGACCATGATGAACCCGCCACCAACACCCATGATCGCAGCCAAAATGCCAACTAGCGCACCAACCACGAATGGCGGGATCGCAGAGATATAGAGGTTCGACGTACGGAACCGCATTTTAAGTGGCAACCCGTGGATCCATGTATGCCGTTTAATTTTCTTCGGTGGCGCTGACCTCTTGGAACGACGGATCGCGCCAAGACTCTCGATAAACATCAAGGAGCCAATCATGCCAAGAAAAACCACGTAGGAAAGCGTAATCAACAGATCAACTTGTCCGATTTCCTTAAGGTATTTGAAAACCTGAACACCAGCCGCCGCACCAAGCAATCCGCCTAGCAACAAGACAGTACCCATCTTGAAATCGACCGTACGTTTTTTCACATGCGCCAGAACACCGGAGAAGGATGACGCCACAATCTGGTTCGCCTCAGTCGCCACAGCAACCGCCGGTGGAATTCCGATAAAGAACAGCAGCGGCGTCATAAGGAAGCCACCGCCAACGCCGAACATGCCGGACAAAATGCCAACCAGCCCGCCAAGGCCAATCAACAGGAATATGTTCACCGACATTTCGGCGATAGGAAGATAGATTTGCATGAGTTCACCTAAACGGGGGTTGTCTGCATTTCATCTACTCATACTTGTTACAAAACGCTAGCGCCCAACTGCGACAAATCGGAGCGATATATCATTTATATGCCAAAAACCGCATATATTAGATCACCGCTCCTTCACATAAGGTTCACCGCCAGCCGCAGGGGGTATCGCTTTACCAATAAAGCCTGCCAGAATTACAACGGTCAAGATGTACGGCAGCGCTTGCATAAACTGCACAGGCACAACGAAAGCACCCAGATCGATGCTCTGATACCGATTACCGATTGCCTCGAGCAGGCCGAACAGCAGACACGCTCCCAAGGCTGCCCTTGGCCTCCATTTCGCAAAGATTAATGCAGCTAGTGCGATAAACCCTTTACCCGCGCTCATATCCTTAACAAATCCAGCGGCCGAAGTGCCAAGACTAAGATAAGCCCCCGCCAAACCGCACAGAATGCCTGCAATAAGAACAGCTGCATAGCGTTGCCGTACAACCGAAATACCGGCCGTATCAACGGCGCCCGGATTCTCTCCAACCGCACGCAATCGAAGACCGAAGCGTGTTCGGAACAACAACCACGATGTCAGCGGTACTGTAGCAATCGCAATGTAAACCAGAATATTGTGACCGGAAATCAAGCCCTCGTAGATTGGGCCAAGAAAGGGCACATCCTTTACAGCGTCCGCGAACGGCAGATTGATTGGCCCAAATCGCTGCGCACCCGAAAGCGGTGGTGTTTGACCACCCGATCGGAACCAGTGTTGCCCGATCAGAACGGTTGATCCCGCAGCAAAGAAGTTGATCGCAACGCCCGAAATCAACTGGTTTCCACGCAAAGTAATCGACGCAAACCCGTGGATCATGGCCAGCACGATCGAAACAGCAACCGCTGCAAGAACGCCCATCCACGCCATGCCCCAAGTCATGCCCAAGCCACCCTCGGTAACCGGCATACCGGCATAAGCCGACATTGCACCAGCGGCGAACGCACCCGCCAACATTTTACCCTCAAGACCGATGTCGAAAATGCCAGAACGCTCGGAATAGAGGCCGGCCAGACAGGCCAACAACAACGGCGTAGATAACCGCACAGCAGAGTCGAGAATTTGAATAATCGTGCTAAATTCCATCACGCTGCTCCCTTATCAAACCGTACGAAAAGGCGTTCAACCGGAATCCGAACCATATTTTCAAGCGACCCGACGAACATGATAACCAAGGCCTGAATGACCACGATCATCTCACGCGGTATGCCCATTTCAAACGACAACTCGCCGCCGCCTTGGTAAAGAATACCAAAAAGGAATGCCGCCAGAACAACGCCAACGGGATGCGACCGGCCCATGAGTGCCACCGCGATACCAACAAAACCGGCCCCTTGAACCGTATCGAGGATCAAGCGTTCGGCCTCTCCCTGTACTGTGTTCACGGCCATCATACCTGCCAAACCGCCCGAGATAAGCATGACAACCATGATAATCTTCAACGGAGAGATTCCAGCGTAAACCGCCGCTTTCTCGGAATGTCCAAAGGCGCGGATTTCGTAGCCCAGCCGTGTTTTCCAAACCAGAACCCAGACTGCGAAAGCGGCAATCAACGCAAGGAACAGACTGACGTTCGCTGGGGCATGCTTGTCAAACGCCGGGAAAATATCGTGCAACGTCGGAATGGCCGCCCCAGCCGAGAACCCGACCGTTTCCGGAACCATGCCCGGTGCCTGCATCGGACCCACCAGCAGATACACGATCAACGCCGATCCGATCCAATTGAACATAATCGTCGTGATAACGATGTGCGAACCGCGTTTCGCCTGCAAATAGGCAGGAATCGCAGCCCATGCTGCCCCGAACGCCATCGCGCCCAGCGAGGCCGCCACAATCGCAATCGTCCAATGTGGCCACGCTACTGACAGCAGAACCGCGGCAACACCAACGCCGCCTATGCCCGCTTGACCTTCACCACCGATGTTGAACATCCGAGCGTGGAAAGCGATAGCAACAGCAAGGCCCGTAAAGATAAAGTTGGTGGTGTAATACAGCGTGTACCCGATGCCGAATTTCCCCAAAGCCCCCGAGACCATGACCTGCACGGCCTGAATCGGATCTTTGCCAATAAACATCACAACCAGACCAGACACTAGAAACGCCAGCAGCAGGCTCAGCAGCGGAATCAACACGACATCCGCCCATTTAGGTAATCCCTTGTTCATGATGATGCCTCCGGATCAATACCGGCCATCAACATGCCGAGTTCCTGTTCATTGGTGTCTTTGGGCATACGTTCGCCCTGAATAACGCCGTCAAACATCACGATAATGCGGTCGGACAGCGCCAGAATTTCCTCTAGCTCAACCGATACCAGTAACACTGCTTTGCCCTGATCGCGCAACTCGACGATCTGTTTGTGAATAAATTCGATCGCTCCGATGTCGACCCCGCGTGTCGGCTGGCCAACCAGCAACACATCCGGGTTATTTTCAATCTCGCGAGCGATTACGATCTTCTGTTGGTTGCCACCAGAATAATTAGACGCCAGCAAATGTGGGTTCGTCGGGCGAATATCGTACTTCTCGATCTTCTTCTTAGTGTCTTCCATCATGGCTTTTTGATTAGCCAAACCGTACTTGCCGCTAAACTCGGTGTTATTGTGATACCCGAACACCGAGTTTTCCCACGTTTGGAACGGCAATACCAAACCAAGCGCATGACGATCTTCGGGAACGTGGCCGATGCCCCGTTCGCGTCGCATCGCAGCACTTGCTTTATCCGTCAAATCGATGGATTCGCCGCGCATCGATACTTCGCCACTGGTGGCAGCGCTGATACCGCTAATAATTTCCAGCAGGTCGGACTGACCATTTCCGGCCACGCCCGCAACGCCCAAAATCTCGCCAGCTTTAAGTTGTAACGAAACGTCTTTGAGTTTTTTAACCCCCTGACCATCTGTTTTACAGAGGTTCTTGACCTCCAAAATGGTTTCGCCCACGTTTGGCGGGTTTTTCTCGACTTCCAGCGTAACATGCCGGCCGACCATCAGGTCCGCCAACTCGCTAGCCGACGTTTCGGACGTCTTGACCGTAGCTGTCATCTTGCCACGCCGCATCACGCTAACCGTATCGGTTACCGCCATGATTTCGCGCAGTTTGTGTGTAATCAGAACAATCGTTTTACCCTGCGATTTCAGGTTTTCCAGAATGCGGAACAGGTGGTCAGCTTCCGCAGGTGTCAAAACACCCGTCGGTTCGTCCAAAATCAGGATATCCGCTTCGCGGTAGAGCGCTTTCAGAATTTCGACGCGCTGCTGGAACCCAACGGACAAATCACCGACAATTGCGTCAGGGTCAACGTCAAGCTCATATTCATGCGCCAAGTTTTCAAGAACTTTACGGGCCTTGGCGAGCGAAGGTCGCAGCAATGGGCCATCTTCGGCCCCCATGATAACATTTTCCAGCACAGTGAACGGCTTAACGAGCATAAAATGCTGGTGCACCATCCCGATACCGGAAGCAATCGCGACGTGGCTGTCAGTGATCTCGGTCGTTACACCGTTGATCTTGATCTCGCCTGCATCTGCCTTGTAAAATCCATAGAGGATAGACATCAGGGTAGATTTCCCCGCGCCATTTTCCCCGACAATGCCATGAATTGCGCCCTTGGCGACAGTCATGTCGATGTCTTTGTTGGCCTGAACTGGACCAAAGCTCTTGCTCACACCGATCAGTTCGATCGCCGGAGCAACAGGGGCAGTCGTTGACGGCTGCCCCTGCGTTTGTGTTTCCACGGTCACTCTGACTTACTCAACTGGACAAGTGTTGTCGGACATAAAGTCATAAACAACAACTTCACCTGAAATGATTTTTGCAGTTGCGGAAGCAACAGCAGCACGCATGTCATCAGTTACAAGCGCGTCATTGTGCTCGTCCAACGCGAAGCCAACACCGTTGTTGGATAGGTTCATGATGTTGAACCCGGCTGTGAACTCGCCGTTGTTTACGTCGCTGAATGCATTGTAAACAGCTTCGTCAACGCGTTTCACCATTGATGTAAGCACGCTACCTGGCTGCATGTAGTTTTGATTTGAATCTACACCAATTGCCAAGTTGCCGGAGTCAGCAGCAGCCTGAAGAACACCACGGCCAGTACCACCAGCAGCAACGAAGATCACGTCTGCGCCTTGCTCGAACTGTGCCATCGCAAGCTCGCCACCTTTTACAGGGTCGTTCCATGCGGCACCAGTTGTGCCGACAGAGTTCTGCAGAATAACCGCATCGCCATTGGCCGCGCGTGCACCCTGTGTATAACCACAACCAAACTGGCTGATCAGAGGGATATCCATGCCGCCGATGAAACCAACTGTACCGGTTTCGGAAGCCATGGAAGCCAGCATACCAACAAGGTAAGAACCTTCATGAGCGCTAAACAGAACCGAACGAACGTTCGGCTGATCAACAACCATGTCGATGATTACGAAGCTTGTGTCAGGGAATTCCTGCGCAACCACGTCAAGCGCTGTACCGAAGCTGAAGCCCGCCATAACAACCGGATTGTTACCTTGCTGAGCGAAACGGCGGATCGCCTGTTCACGCTGTGCATCGGATTGAAGTTCAAACTCGCGATATTCAATACCTGTTTCGGCTTTGAACTTCTCAGCGCCTTCAAAGGAGCTTTCGTTGAACGATTTATCGAATTTGCCGCCTAGATCGAAAATGATCGCAGGGTTTGCCTGTGCGAATGCTGTCGTTGCTGCTGTGGCCAAAGCCGCTGCACCGAATAGCGTTTTGATAATTTTCATTATTTTCTCCTTGTGGACATCATACACTTAAAAATGCCTCGCTCGACCGATGAACATTGTCATCAGCCAGCACGAGACAGAAATACTTGTGGAAAACAGTAAAGAGGCAGGCAGGCCACGGGTCAACGGTTATTTCGCGAATTAGCCATGTTTCCGCGAGGTTAGCTTTGCTCACAACACGCAACACATCACTAACCCATTGATCTTTTGACCGTTTGGTCCAAAATAGTAGTTTTCGCGGATTGCGCGAACTTCGTAACCAAATTGTTCATAAAGCGATTTCGCATGAGGATTCTCTTGAGAGACTTCCAGAAAAACCTCCTCCACACCCGCTGATCTCGCTGATTCATGTCCTGTTAACATTAATTTTTTGGCAATACCTTGCCGTCTATGGGTTGGGTCAACAGCAATGGTTAACAACTCCGCTTCCGGTCCTGCATAGCGAAACATCGCAAAACCGCCGACTTCCTCGAATAATTTGACGTTGGGTGATACGAGCAGAGAATTGAATTCTTTTGCCGACCAAGGCCGCGGCGCGTAAGTGAAACTCGCGCCGTGGATTTTGGCCAACTCAACCGCGTTCATGGCAGGATCGTTGGCGGCGGGTCCGACGGCAGCGCCGCATCTGCGGAACGTAAATACAGCGGCGCAGGTGGTGCTCCGATATCTTTCACCGCTGCACAAAACGCAATGCGAACCGGATCGATCGGCACATCAGGGTCAGCAACCCCTTTCGCCATCGTCGGTTCGCCAACAGCCACACCATCTTCGAACGACTGCAAGAAAATCATCCCTCGCCGCGCATCCCGCCCAATCGTAACACTACCCGAAATACCAAAAGCCAACGCTTCGAAAGCCGAGACCCCAACAGCCGGAATGTTAAGCGACAAAGCCAAGCCGCGCGCCGCTGAAACAGCAATCCGGACACCGGTGAAATTCCCCGGTCCAATTCCAACGGCAATCAAATCGAGATCACCCCAGCTTTTGCCAGCGCCTTTCAGCACTTCTTCAAGCATGGGAATCAGGCGTTCAGCCTGCCCTTTTAACAACGATTCCGACTGGCGGCCCAGAATTTCATCCCCGCAAACCAAAGCGACCGCGCAATGCGCGGCCGATGTATCAAAGGATAAAATCAGTTTAGGCGGCAATCGCACGCACCTCCACCACTTCTGGAATGTAGTGCTTCAGCAAGTTTTCGATGCCGCTTTTCAACGTCATGGTTGACGATGGACAACCCGCACAGGCGCCCTGCATATGCAGATAAACAACGCCTTTCTCAAAACCATGGAATGTAATATCACCACCATCCTGCGCCACAGCGGGACGAACGCGCGTGTCCAACAGCTCCTTAATCTGCTTAACGATGCCTTCATCCGGTCCATCATGATCCGCATGACCAACCGTTCCGCTCTCGTCGGCAATCACAGGCTGACCAGATTGGTAATGCTCCATGATCGCGCCAAGAATCGCTGGTTTGATGTGCGACCAGTCAACATCGTCACGCTTCGTCACGGTCACGAAATCCGGGCCGAAGAATACCCCTACAACACCTTCTGCCGTAAATACTCGCGTGGCGAGCGGCGAAGAGGCCGCGGCTGTCGCGTTTGGAAAATCAGCTGTGCCGGCTGACAAAACTGCCTGACCCGGCAAAAATTTCAACGTAGCTGGATTCGGTGTGGATTCGGTTTGGATAAACATAATTGGCCCTTTCAGAACTTGCCTAATAAATGGCGTGTCTGACCAAAAAAGTCAAGTATGCTAGAATCTTTCTAAGTTGCGCTATTTAGCCTCTCTGCATAAGAGGTTCTGATGATTATACACAAACCATTTTATTACATCCGCCACGGTCAAACCGACTGGAACGTCGAGGGGCGTTTTCAGGGAAGTATGGACATACCGCTAAATGAAACGGGTCTTGCACAAGCGCATTCGGCTAAAACATTGCTAGCCAATTTGCCAATCACACATATTTACAGCAGTCCACTGAAGCGTGCGCGCGTCACCGCCGACATCGCAAATGAAGCATTGGGGCTAGGTATCACCGACATACGTGATCTAATGGAGGTAAATTTCGGCGTGATGGAAGGGAAGCTTCGACCGCCCGGCGGATTTTCTGGAGACTGGCAAACTGGCACAACGCCTGACAAAGCCGAAACCTACATTAACTTCACGTCGCGTGTGTTTACGGCCATCAACTCCATTCTAGAACAAGACGGCACTCCGCTTATTGTGGCGCATGGGGGTGTGTTCATGCCAGTCGACGAACACATGCAGCTTGGTGTGGGCGCCCATTTGCCCAACGCGAGACCCGTTCATCTATCCCCACCTGCAAACGGGCATGATCGCTGGACACTAGCGGAAATTTAACCAGCCATAAAAAAAGGGGCGTGGAAACCAAGCGCCCTATGTCTTGTCGTTAGCAATTCCTTAAGAAACCGCGATAATCCGGTCTTTGGTCAAACCGCCCGGCACAACCGTAATTGGCACCGACATGCTCGCAGTCTGACGTGCCACCAACTGAGTTACCAACGGGCCAGGGCCTTCGCCTGTAGCGCCTGCACCTAGAACCAGAACGCCAACCTCGGAGTCTTCGTCGATTGCGGCCAGAACTTCGGTCGCTTTTTCGCCTTCACGGATCAACAACTCGGGTTCCAGTCCTTCCTTGTCGACCATCCATTTCGAAAACACCTTGAAGTGTTCCTCGATCCGCTCCCGCGCTTCAGCGCGCATGGCTTCGCCCACACCAATCCAGTGTTGGAATTCTTCAGGGGCGACGACGCCCAAAATCGTAACACCACCACCGGTTTTCTTCGCTCGAATGGCTGCGAAACGCAAAGCATTCAGGAACTCGGGACTGTCGTCCATGACGACTAGAAATTTACGCAAAGCTATGGCTCCGTATCTGTTTGGTTAAAGCTATCATTGCTGAAATTGCCTGTGCACGCAACTGCGCACTTATGGCTGCGTCACCGTAATCTTTGGGTGAGGTTGGCTGTTCGCTGGCCGAATTGGCAGTCCCCGACGCGCCCAACCTTTATCAGTGCGCGACCCTGACATACCGCCAACCACGTCAATAATCCCCGAAAACCCCAACTTCTCCAGCTCGCCCGTTAGGTAGTTGGAGCGGTTTCCCGTACGGCACGTAAACGCCAATGGAATATCGGGTGATTGAATACGGATCGCGGTCAGTTTCGCTAGGAAGTTTTTACTGGTCATATCCAGCAACAACGCGACATCTGGAACGCCAGTGTCGGTCCATTCTTCTAGGCGGCGAATATCAATCAGGACGATCTCGCCAGCCAACGCCAGTTCACGCGCCACATCCGGCGCCATTTTGGTGATTTCAGCGTTGGCGGCAGTTCCAGCGAACAGCATCACGGCCAGAACTTGAAATAGTTTGAATATCTTTTGCATAAGCCTCTCCTGCATTACATTCGTTCTTTTGCATGTAATGCAGGAGAGCACAAGTAACGAGTGCGTCAGAGCGCCTCTATCGACCGCTTACAAACCCGACAATGTCCTTGGTCTTCGCCAAAATCGGTTCAGCAATCGCCGCTGCTTTGTCAGCCCCTTTGGCCAAAATCCGGTCAATCTCGGCAGGGTCATTCATCAATTCGGCCATACGGGTCGAAATTGGAGACAACTTATCAACCGCCAAATCCGCCAACGCAGGCTTGAAACGACCCCATTGCGCACCTGCATATTCGGTGATCACCGCCTCGGCAGTGCTGTCCGAAAGCGCTGCATAGATATCCACCAAGTTGCGCGCCTCTGGCCGACCTTTCAGGTCATCCAGATTATCCGGCAACGGTTCAGGATCCGTCTTGGCCTTCTTCAACTTTTTCGCAATCAACTCGGCGGAATCCGTCATGTTGATGCGCTCCATATCGGACGCACCGGATTTCGACATCTTCTTTGTCCCGTCGCGCAGGTTCATCACCCGTTTGGCAGGGCCTTCGATAATCGGCTCAGGCTGCGGAAAGAAGTTCGGCACTTTGAAGTCGTGATTAAACTTGGCCGCAATATCACGCGTCAGCTCAACATGCTGCTTTTGATCTTCGCCAACCGGTACGTGCGTTGCGTGATACGTCAGAATATCAGCCGCCATCAGCGATGGATAGGCATAAAGCCCAAGCGAGACCTTCTCTGCGTTTGATCCAGCCTTATCCTTGAACTGCGTCATGCGGTTCATCCAGCCGACACGCGCCACACAATTGAAAATCCAACCCAGTTCCGCATGGGCGGAAACCTGTGACTGGTTGAACAGAATGGATTGATCGGGGTCGATACCGGATGCGATATACGCCGCTGTCAATTCACGTGTGGCGTGCTTCAGCTCGGTCGGGTCTTGCCAGACGGTGATCGCGTGCATATCGACAACGCAGTAGACGGTCTCATAGCCTCGCCCTTGCAGATCGACAAACCGTTTGATGGCACCGAGGTAATTTCCAAGGGTCAATCCGCCCGAAGGCTTGATCCCGGAAAAGACGCGACGCGTGTGGACCGCTTCCGTCATGGCAATTATTCCTTTACATGGGTTAAACAAGTGGCGCTTTATCGCGCCCACGCCAACGCGCGTCAACCGGAGTATCTGAATGTTCGACCCCAACGCCGACAAATCCCCGTTTAACGAAATACCGCCTGTGATCATCGCACTAGCGGTAATGGTCGGCGGGATCGAGATAATGATGCAACTTTCCAGCCGAGGTTTGATCGGCGGCGAAAACGGAATTAGCTGGCGTGTGGATGCCGTCCGTGCCTTCGGGTTCTATGACCCGATATTTGAGTATATGCGTGAAACACAGTCTTTCAACTGGGAAACGCTGGGTCGGATGATCACCTATCCGTTTATCCACTTCGCCTTCACGCATGCGGCATTTGCTGTGGTTATGATCCTGGCTATCGGTAAAGCTGTTGCCGAAGTTTTCCATACGGCTTCGGTCATTATTCTGTTTGTGGCATGCACTGTAATTGGCGCTACGGCATATGGATTGGTGGACGAATCACAATATCCTTTGATCGGGGCTTACCCGGCGGTTTACGGTTTACTTGGCGCGTTCACATGGTTGCTATGGCTGAAAGCTGGCGCAACAGGCGAAAGCCGACTCAAAGCCTTTCGTCTGATCGGTGTCCTTGCAGCGCTTCAGCTTTTCTACCGACTCAGCTTTGGCGGCGGAAACGATTGGGCGGCCGATTTGGCTGGGTTCGTCACTGGCTTCTTGCTGTCATTCGTTCTGGCGCCCGATGGCCGCGCCCGCATTGCTGGTTGGGTTCAAACGTTAAGACGCCGTTAACCCCGTCGCAAACCCTGTTTAATCTCGCTAAGGCTCATTGCGCCTAAGCCAATGATTAATGATGCGTAAACGATCGCCCCGACAGAGATCAGCAAGGCAAGCGCGGCGTAGCGGATGGTCGGGGTCACAAATAGACCTTGCATAAGAATCGACAGCCCCCAAACGGCGAGCCCCATCAACAGGCTAGCGATAATGATCTTGGGCAAAACACGCTTTAGGCGATCATCCATCTGGCCTGCTGTCCCCAAATGCCGCGTTCCACGCCACAATAAAATCAACATCGCCCAACCCGCGACCGATGTACCAATCGCTGCGGCCAGATACCCGAACCAATAGGACAACCCCACGGCCAGAGCCAAATTAACCACCATCGATACCAGCGCAAACCGGAACGGAGTCCGCGTGTCCTCGCGTGCGAAATATATCGGTGACAATACCTTGTGCAACACGAATGAAGGCAGGCCAAATCCGTAGATCGAGACCGCCAGTGCCGTTGCGTATGCGTCCTGCGCATCAAACGCCCCGCGCTGGAACAGGACCGAAACAATTGGGAACGGCACAACCACCAACGCCACCGCAGCCGGTAAAGTCAGCAACAATGTGAATTCCGCCGCTCGGTTAACGCTGTTTTGACTACCGGCGTCGTCTCCCGCCCGCAGACGTCGTGATAGATCCGGCAACAGCACCACACCGATGGCGATCCCGACCACGCCAAGCGGCAGTTGATAAAGCCGATCCGCATAATTTAACCACGCAATCGCGCCGTCGAAATAGGATGCAACTTGCCGCCCCACCAAAAGGTTAACCTGCACCACGCCACCCGCAAGCGCTGCTGGTCCTGCGATAATCGCCAAGCGTTTCAGCTCGGGCGTCATGCGTGGCAGTCGTAACCGCAGCTTCATTCCGGCCCGCGATGCCGCCCACCACAGCATCCCCATCTGCCCAAGCCCCGCAACTGGTACGCCATAAACCAGCGCCCAACCGATGTCGCCGCCGGTCCTATGGGCGATCCACATCGTGCCAATCAAGATTATGTTCAACAACACCGGTGCGGCTGCCGCCGCTGCAAAACGACCGAACGAGTTCAGCACGCCGCTTATCAACGCCGAAATAGAGATGAACAAAATGTAAGGAAACGTCACACGCGCGAAATCAACGGTTAGATCAAACCGCGCATCTGCAACGAACCCACTGGCCATCGCAAGAACCATCCACGGCATCAACAGTTGGGCTGCTACGGTAAAAATAATCAGGATCGTAGCAAGACCCGCCATTGCATCTTCGGCAAAGCGTTTTGCGTCTTCGCCGCCCTCGACCTTCTTGGAAAATAGCGGGATGAAGGCGGTGTTAAATGCCCCCTCGCCAAAGAATCGACGAAACATGTTGGGCAAAGAGAACGCAATCAGGAACGCTTCGGCCACGGGGCCAGACCCAAGGAATGCGGCGATCATGATGTCGCGCGTAAAGCCCAGCACACGGCTTATCAATGTCCACCCACCGACGGTGAAAAAACCCGACATAAGTCGGATTTGGCGGGTCATTCAAAAGCCCCTTTTTGGGCACGCTCTATCGCCGCAATCAAGCGTTTTTCAATCGAACGCTGTTTGTCAGCCGAATGGACCTTAAGTCCAAACAAATCCTTAACGTAAAACGCATCCACTGCCTGTTCTCCGTAAGTCGCGATAATCGCGGAAGAAATATATACACCGCTATCGGTCAACGTCCGTGCCAGATCAAATAGCAGGCCGGTGCGGTCGCGTGTGTCCACCTCGATAATCGTGAAAATCTCGGAGCCGTCATTGTCGAAAATAACAGAGGTCGGTACGATGAAATCCCGCTCCCGCTTTTTGATCTTGTCCTTGGAGCGCAAGGCGTCTTGGGCGATCACCTCGCCCCGCAAAATGCGCAGAATCATTTTACGCAACCGCGAAAGCCGCGTTTCATCGTAGGGTTTGCCGTCGCCATCCTGAATCCAGAACACCGCTGTCGCTAACCCGTCAGAACTGGTGTACGTCCGTGCATCAACCACATTCGCCCCCGCCAGCGCCAATGCGCCCGCGAACCTTGCGAAAATGCCAGGATGGTCAGGCATCACAAAACACGCCCGCGTCGCATCGCGGGACACATCGGGTACGATATCACTAACCGGTTCACCTGCTTTAACCGTGCGTGTCAATTCAGCAAAAATCTTGTGCGTTTCAGTATCGAGGCCAAGCCAGTAAGGTCTGTAATGCCGATTGCATTCGGTTTCGATATCGGCGTCGGACCAATTGTTGAGCGTTGCAACCAACGCCTCCTGCGCCTCGGCCTCGCGTTTTGGTCCGCTGTGGATTTGTTGACCGTTCATCAACATATCACGCGTTTGGCTATACAAATCGCGCAGCAACATAGCTTTCCAGTTGTTCCAGACTCCTGGTCCCACTCCGCGAATGTCGCAAACCGTTAAGGCCAGTAGCAGTTTTAGCCGTGTATTGCTTTGCACAACGTTGGCAAAATCCCGCACTGTGCGCGGGTCCGAAAGGTCACGTTTCTGCGCCACGTCAGACATTAACAAATGGTTCAGCACCAGCCATTCCACTGTCTCACATTCCGCTGGGTCCAAGCCCAAACGCGGCGCAATCACTCGTGCCATTTTCGCACCGACGATTTCGTGTTCTTCCGGCAATCCCTTGCCGATATCGTGCAGAAGCAAAGCGATATAAAGAATTCTGCGGTTCACCCCTGTTTTCAAGATCGCCGACGCCACCGGAAGATCCTCGACCAACTCCCCGTTCTCAATATTCGCTAACGTGGAGATGCAGCGAATTGTGTGTTCGTCCACCGTGTAATGGTGATACATATTGAATTGCATCATCGCGACAATGCGCTCGAATTCAGGAATAAGCGCGCCCAGAACCCCCAATTCGTTCATACGCAACAACCCGCGTTCGGGGTTTCCGTGTTCCAGCAGAATACTCAGGAATATCTGCTGCGCTTCAGGGTTTTTCCGTAAATCTTGATCAATAAGATCAAGGTTCCGCGCTATCAGGCGCATTGCGTCAGGGTGGATTAGAATTTCGGAACGTAGCGCCTCGTCAAACAGACGCAGGATATTCACAGGATCGCCCAAGAAAGCGTCCGCGTCGGAAATATCCAATCGCCCGTGCTTAATGTTATATCCCTTGGCAGCTTTGTCTTGCCCGAAACTGAACACGTTCAAAAACTTGCGCCCGATGCTTGGGTTGCTTTTTACATGGCGTGCTTCGAGGGCTGTTAGGAAAATACGGGTCAGGTTTCCCACGTGGGTCGCATGACGGAAGTATACCTGCATAAAATGCTCGACTGCGCGACGGCCCTCTGTGTCCCTGAAGCCTAACGCGTCTGCAATCTCGACTTGCATATCAAACGTCAATTGTTCGACCGCGCGGTTCGCAATTAGGTGTAGATGGCATCGAACGGTCCACAAAAACGCTTCCGCCTCGATGAACGTTTTGTATTCTTCAGGCGTAAACACACCGTGTACGACCAGTTCTTCGGAATCTTTAGCGTGGTACAGATACTTGGCGATCCAGAACAGCGTCTGCAAATCCCGCAACCCGCCTTTGCCTTCCTTGATGTTCGGCTCAACCATATAGCGCGAGGAACCGTGGCGTTGGTGCCGCGAATCCCGTTCTTCCAGCTTGGCCTCGACAAATTCGGCACCGGTATCTTTGAACAGCTCTTGCCACAGGCGGACTTCCAGATCGGTGGCCACCCTCTCGTCGCCCGTAATGTAGCGATGTTCCAGTAAAGCGGTGCGAATGGTAATATCCTCGCGCCCGAGGCGGATACAATCGTTAACCGTACGCACCGCGTGGCCAACTTTCATTCGCAGATCCCAAAGGGTATAGAGGATACTCTCGATGACACTCTCGCCCCATGCGGTTTGCTTGTAAGGCGTCAGGAACAGCAGATCGACATCCGAAAACGGTGCCATTTCGGCGCGGCCATAACCACCCACAGCCATCACCGTAATAGCTTCACCCGCAGTCAAATTGGACTGCGGATGCAGCCAACGAACGGCAACCTCAACGGCGAATTTCACGATTTCGTCGGTCAAATAGGTGTAGGCTTTGGTGGCGTTTGGTGCGTCGTGTGGGGCCGTTCGCAGCTCTTCCGCGATTTTGTCGCGCCCGGCCGATGTCGCCTGCTTCAAAATGGCCACAGCCCGCGCGCGAATGTCGGCGGCATCCGATGCATCCTGCATGGTCGCCTCCAACTGAAGGCGAGTTTCTTTCGGGTCCAATATATCGATGGGGGAGCCGATCAGCTCCCCCAACTTGATTTTCTCAATATTCAAAGCCATCGATCTAGAATCCAAATCCGCCGAAGTTACGTGGTGCAGGGTCAACCTCGACACCCGTGCCGGTATCCACTTTCAAAATTGCCAAACCTCGTTCATTCTGACCGTCGGCGCGGAACCGGAAAATGCCGTTCACACCGATGAAGCCCGCCGGATTGGTCAGACGTTCAGCCGAGAACGCATCAGTCGCCCCTTCGGCAGCCGCACTACGAACCAATGCGCCAACCGCTGCAACCGCATCATATGCAATCGCTGCAAGGTTATGGGGTTCAGCGCCGTATGCGTTCAAATACCGTTCGTTAAACTGTGCGGTCAAGGCAGGATCGGGCACAGCAAACAACCCGTCTTGCAAGCTTGGCTGCACTAACAAATCGGTTGAGCTATCCCAACGGGTCAACCCAAGGAACTGTGTATTCAGCCGCGACACACCTTCGGAACCCAATGCCGCCGCGATAAACGGCAAGCCACGCGTTGGCGTGTCCGTGAACAACAAAGCCTGCGCGCCGCTGCCTTTGATCGTATCAGCAATCTCTGGTGCGGCTTCGCTTAACCCCTCCATATTTAATGGATAGGAAGTTACCGCCGTCAAACTGGCCCCGACCCTACGCGCCGCGTTTGACGCCGCTGTCAGGCCAGCTTCACCCTCGATACCTTCCGGGTAAACCACGCCGACGTTATACATACCGTTGCGAACCGAGTGGCCATAAAGACGAGTGGCCACATCTTCGAACGTCAAACCCATGATATAAACGTTGTCGCCTGCTATCGCAGCATTATTTGAAAAACTTAGAACGTTCACCCCTTCAAGCCGCGCCACAGCTGCAACTGCGCTGGTGGCACTACTGAAAAGTGGGCCGATAATGATTTGTGCGCCTTCACTGATGGCCCGTTCGGCCTCAGTTGCGGCGCGAACCGGATCTGCACCGGTTTGGTAAATCCGCAGATCAATCACAGCACCTTGCAGATCCCGCGTCGCCATATTTGCAGCGTTAACAAGGTTTTCCGCCAACTGATCGTTCGCCGTCTCGCCAGAACCGAAAGGCACCATCATCGCGACGACAATTGGCTGCGTTGGGTCGACCCCCGCGGTTGGACCAGGCAATCCGACTTCACAGGCTGCAATGGTTAATGCGGTGAGGCCCAGCAATACGGGTCGCAATACACGGGAAATGGATGAACGAAATTTTAACATAGTGCCTCGCAAAATCAGGTGTGTCTGGATAGACTCGAACTAGCGCGCAAGGTTAAGGCGCGGGATGCCACAAGTAAACGGCAGCTTTGAACAAGGATTAGGGCAAATTGTCTAAATTAACTCCAACGCTTTCGGCCGGGCTGTATCTGGTTTCGACACCGATCGGCACAGCATCCGATATTACATTGCGCGCGCTGGATATTCTAGCAAACGCCGATGTACTCGCGGCTGAAGATACGCGAAATACGCGCAAACTGATGGATATTCATGGCGTTAAACTTAATGGTCGGCCCTTGATGCCTTACCATGACCACAACGGCCCTGCCCAACGCCCGCGCATATTGGCGGCTATCAAAGCTGGTAAATCCGTGGCCTATGTGTCTGACGCGGGTACTCCGTTGATCGCTGACCCAGGATACCGGCTGGCAGCCGACACAATCAGCGAAGGGTTGCCGGTAACCTCTGCCCCGGGCGCATCGGCATTGTTGGCGGCGCTGGCCATTGCCGGGCTGCCAACGGACCGATTTCTGTTCGCCGGTTTTCCACCTGTGAAATCTGTCGCCAAAGCCAAGTTCCTGACAGAATTCGCAAACGTTCCTGCAACGCTGGTCTTTTACGAATCCCCGCGCCGTCTTGCGGATTGCCTGAAGGCAATGGAAGCTACCTTCGGTGGAGGTCGACGTGTTGCTGTATGCCGAGAATTAACCAAGAAATTCGAAGAAGTCCGCCGTGGAACCTTAGCCGAACTGGCCGCACAATACGGCAACGAACCAGCCCCAAAGGGCGAGGTTGTCATTGTGGTTGGCCCACCGCTTAGCGAGGCCGCCTCGGTACAAGACATCGACACAGCATTGCTATCAGCGTTGAAGACGCAATCCGTCAAAGATGCGGCGAAAGAAGTGGCCGAGGCTTTGGATTTGCCTCGTAAACAGCTTTATGCCCGTGCTTTGGAGCTGAAATGAAGGCTGGTGGCACGGCTTATCACAACGGCCTCGCTGCCGAAGACATCGCGGTTCGGCTTTACGAAGCACAACAAGGTCGTGTTCTGGAACGCCGCTGGAAAAGGCGTGCGGGTGAAATTGACTTGATTGTATCACTTGGCGGTCGGATCGTGTTTGTGGAGGTAAAAGCCCGCAAGACACTGGATGCCGCCGCATTTTCGCTTTCGCAGAAACAACAACATCGCATGTTCAACGTCGCGCAGCTTTATCTGGCGGAGAGCGGCGCGGGGCTGAACGCCGAAACGCGCTTTGATATGGTTCTGGTGGACCGTCAAGGTGGCGCGGAAATTCTGGAAAATGCGCTGGCGATGGGCTGGTAGGGTTGAATCCCGACCGCGTGTGGTCCAAGTCTGTATAAACAACAAAGGAACTTGCTCATGCCGTTGAAAATCGCCTTCCAGATGGACCCGATCGAAGATGTGAACATCGACGGGGACAGCACGTTTCGTATTGCCGAAGAAGCGCAAGCACGTGGGCACGAGCTTTTCTACTACACCCCTGATAAGCTGGCCTATCAGGAAGGGCACGTGACCGCGCGCGGATGGCCCCTGACGGTACGGCGCGAAAAAGGCAACCACTTCACACTTGGCGAGGAGCAGGAGATTGACCTCGCCGATTGGGATGTCGTCTGGCTGCGTCAAGACCCGCCGTTTGACATGGGCTATATCACCAGCACCCATATTCTAGACATGATCCACCCCAAAACGCTGGTGGTGAACGACCCGTTCTGGGTGCGTAACTACCCTGAAAAACTGCTGGTGTTGGAGTTCCCTGACCTAACACCCCCGACAACCATCGCGCGGGATATCGAAACTTTGAAAGCCTTCAAAGACAAGCACGGCGACATTATCCTAAAGCCGTTGTATGGCAACGGCGGCGCGGGTGTTTTTCGACTGACCGCAGATGACCGTAACCTGACTTCACTGCACGAACTGTTTACCGGAATCAACAATGAGCCTCTGATTGCTCAAAAATTCCTGCCCGACGTAGCCGAAGGTGACAAGCGGGTGATCCTGATCGACGGAGTCGCCGTAGGGGCGATCAACCGTGTGCCAGCAAAAGGCGAAGTGCGCTCTAACATGCACGTCGGCGGACGGCCCGAGAAAGTCGAGATGACCGCGCGGGATTTGGAGATTTGTGACCGCATCGGTCCATTGCTGCGTGAAAAGGGACAGATTTTCGTTGGAATCGATGTGATTGGCGGAAACCTGACCGAGATTAACGTAACATCGCCAACCGGCATTATGGAACTGGATCGGTTCGACGGAATTAATGTATCCGCGATGATTTGGGATGCTATTGAGGGGCGGATTAACCCCTAGTCACAACCGCGATCAATCCTCTCGGTAGGAATGGCAACTTCGAGCCCAGTGTGGCCACCCAATTTCACATTCAACTCCAAACTGGTGTATCGTAAATCACACGCTTTCGCGTTATAGGACACGAATATTTCAATTTGGTAAGGAGAGTCCCATGTTGGGTTTCGAAGACAGCCATCTGGGCAAAATTCGCCAGCTTGTTGGTTCTCAACTGTTGCTTGTTCCCGGTGCCCGCATAGTCATCGAAGACCCGGATGGAAAAATACTCCTTCAAAAACGCAGTGATTTGGATGTCTGGGGACTTCCGGGCGGAAATGCCGAGCCAGGCGAAGACTTGGTTTCGGTGGTAAAGCGAGAAGTCTTTGAAGAAACTGGATTAACCATTACGGAGGCAAAGCCCTTCGGCTTTGGATGCAACCCCGACATCGAGACAGTTCAATTCCCCAATGGTGACCAATGCCAATTTTTCGTTCTGAACTTTTTCACCAAATCGTTTTCAGGAAACTTGAGGATGTTAGATGGCGAAAGCCTTGCACTGGAATGGTATCCGAGGAACGAGCTGCCAGACATGCTACCGAACATGAAAGCAAGTGTTTTAGCGTATGCCAAGTTCTGTTCAAATGGGAATTTTCAGATGATCTGACCCGCAATCCGAACTTCGGCTTTGTCCGCATGCCTGATATTGAGTGCCCAAATTGCAATCTGTCCAAATACACCGGTTTGGCACAAGAAAACCAACGATCGGGTGAAGCCCGCGCCTTTACGTCATAAATATCTCGAGGAAGCCAGTTTGGCCATGATTTCGGACGATCCGGTTTAAAAACCACCCTGTTCTGACCGAGGTCAGGCGTATCGCGCTAAAATCCCATCCCTAAGCTGTTGCTGACATAACCGGTTGAAAGCCGGTGCAACGGATGGGCGGTTTTGTGTCTGCGTGTTGCGATGTGCAACGAAATTCAAAATGCTTTAGCGCGATAAACCTACGGATTGTTAACCCGCCTCGCTCAGTATCAAATCTTATACGTGGAAATGGTTAATAAAGGATGTGGATTTACCCCGGTGGGCGAAATGCTGCGTGTATTACCTCGATTTCTACAAACCCCACACTGCAATAAATCCCGCGTGCAACATCGTGCGCATCGGCGTGCATCAACAACGTAATACCCTGATGAGCAGCCAAAGCTTGGTTAGAAACATGACTAACCATCGCGCGACAAATACCCTGTCGACGGTGTTCAGGGGAGGTTTCCACGGATTGGAAACGACCAACGCCTTCGCCAAAGAACAGACCTAGATCTGCCACCAGAACTTTACCCTTAAACGCACCCCACCAACCGCCGAGACCTTGTTCGGACATCTCGCGATAATTCGCGAAGGTTGCCTCCTTATAGCGGCGGTATTCACTCATCGGGATTTTCGGAAAACCATCACGGGTTTGTGCGTCGATCACGGCCAGCCACTCTGCATCCGTGCGAATTTGGCGAAATTCCACTCCCTCAGGCGCGGGCTTATCGTCGTGAACCGTCCGAGCCGCGAGCACAGATGTTTCATCAATTGTAAAACCGGCGTGCTTGAATTCCTCTAGCACTGCAGGGTCTGGCGTCGTAGTTGGCAGCCATTGGAAAGTATGGTGGCGCACCGCAGGATAGGGTGCAAAAACCGTCTCGAATTTCTCTATCCAGTTGGCAAAATCCGCCAAGTCTGGTGGTCGTTGGAACAATAAGAAATTGCCGGAAAAATAGTCAGGATTCTTCGGTGTTCGCACAGAAATACAATCGCCAAAATCCGTCGTAACCCCCGCGAACTTATGAAAAATGAAATCAGATTGTATACCCTTGGAAGTAATTTTCATTTTTCATCCCTGAAAAAATGTTGTGTCCGCGCCAGATTGGCTCAATTACTCTTTCGCAACACGCAAAAACAACTGAACATCCGCAACATTGGTGCCCGTCGCACCTGTCATCAGCAAATCTCCAGCGGATTTCAAAGCTGCGTAACTATCATTATTTGCAAGCAAAGCATCTGGGTCCTCACCTGAATCGCGAATACGTTGCATAGTTTGCCTGTCAACGATTCCACCTGCTGCATCTGTTGGGCCATCGCGTCCATCCGTGCCACCGCTAAGGAACAGCCATTCGCCGAGGTCGACCCCTTCAGCCAGCATGGCTACGCGCAGGGCTAGTTCCTGATTGCGACCCCCTTTACCGTCCCCACGAATGGTTACGGTGGTTTCACCCCCAAATATCAGCGTATTAGCGGGGTTCTGAAGCGCCGCCTGCAGAATGGACTCCGCCGCGTCTTCGACATCCCCAGTTAAGGAACCACTAACAATTACCCCGTCGACTGACGCGGCTTGGATGGCTTGCAAGCTTTGACCGTTCGTGCCGATGAGGGTGTTTTCCGAATGCGCCGCGACCACTTCAGGTGCGTTAATCATTAGGTAATCCTGCACAGATGTCGGCATCTGTTTGAGTACGTTAAGACTTACTAACAACTCCCGCGCGGTAGATCGTGTGCCGATTGGGGCAACCGCCGGACCGCTGGCAATAACGCGAAGGTCGTCACCGATCACGTCAGACAAGATATAGCTGTGCAATGTCGCAGGCGCAGCCATTCGGGCCATACCGCCGCCTTTTAGACGCGACAATTGTTGACGCACCATGTTCATTTCGCTGATATCGACGCCTGCGCCCAGCAGTATACGACTGACCTCGGCTTTATCGGCAAGGCTGACACCATTTACGGGTGCAGGCAACAAAGCGGAACCGCCACCGCTTATCAACGCCAGAACCACGTCATCCGTCGTTGTCGTTTGCAGCAGGTCGATGACGGCTTGTCCGGCAGCTTCGCCGTTTTCGTCGGGCACGGGATGCCCCGCCGCCATGACAACGCAATGCTCGATTTCGCGAGCGTTCTCGTAATTCGTGACCGCGATCGCCTCAAACCTTGCGTCTTTCGGCAGGTTGGCGATTGCCTCCTCCATCATCGCACAGGCGGCTTTGCCGATGCTGATCAGGATGTATCGCCCAGTGATTTCGGGCAAATCGGCCAGATGTGGGCGGAGCGCAAGCGCTGGGTCGGCTGCTTTCACGGCCGCCTCGAATAATCGAACCGCCCGTTGACGCATCAGAAAAACGCCTGCAGACCGGTTTGGGCACGGCCCAAAATTAGCGCGTGCACGTCGTGCGTACCCTCGTAAGTGTTAACCGTTTCGAGGTTCATCATGTGCCGCATGATCTGGAAGTCTTCAGAGATGCCGTTACCACCGTGCATATCACGAGATTGGCGGGCGATATCGAGCGCCTTGCCGCAGTTATTACGTTTGACGATGGAGATCATTTCCGGCGCAGCGCGGCCCTCGTCCATCAAGCGGCCAACGCGAAGACTGGCTTGTAGGCCTAGTGCGATCTCGGTTTGCATGTCTGCGAGCTTCTTTTGGAACAATTGTGTTTGCGCCAGTGGTTTGCCAAATTGTTTGCGATCCAGCCCATATTGCAAAGCCGAACGCCAGCAAAACTCGGCAGCGCCCAGCGCGCCCCAGCTGATGCCGTAACGGGCGCGGTTCAGACAGCCAAACGGGCCTTTAAGACCTTCGACATCTGGCAAAATCGCATCTTCGGGGATTTCGACATTATCCATGACGATTTCACCGGTAATCGAGGCACGAAGCGATAGTTTGCCGCCGATTTTCGGAGCGCTCAAGCCCTTCGTGCCTTTATCAAGAACAAACCCGCGAATTTTGCCGCCGTGCGCATCGGATTTAGCCCAGACAACAAATACGTCCGCCACCGGCGAGTTGGAAATCCACATTTTGGATCCGTTAAGAACGTATCCGCCCTGCACTTTGGTTGCGCGGGTTTTCATGCCGTTCGGATCGGAGCCAGCGTCAGGTTCTGTCAGGCCGAAACAACCAATCCATTCGCCAGAGGCCAGCTTAGGCAGGTATTTCATGCGCTGTTCTTCGGAGCCATAGGCGTAGATCGGGTACATAACCAGTGACGATTGGACCGACATCATGGAACGGTAGCCACTGTCAACTTTTTCGATTTCGCGTGCGATTAGGCCATAAGCCGTGTAGCTCGAACCGATGCCGCCGTATTGTTCAGGGACGGTTACGCCCAGTAGGCCCATCTCGCCCATTTCGGCGAAAATGCCGGGGTCGAAACTTTCTTCACGGTAAGCTTCAATGATGCGCGGAGCCAATTTTTCCTGCGCGTACGCGGCAGCGGCATCGCGCAACATACGTTCTTCGTCAGTTAGTTGGTCGTCTAGCAAAAACGGGTCTTCCCAGTTGAAGCTGGACAGAGAGGGTTGCTCTTTGGTTTTGAGGGGCGCTTTGGTCATTGGGTAATCCTGTATTTTGGGCCATGCTTGCAATCATACTGGCTGGAATTTTGCTGCGCTGCAATGGGTGAGTTTCTTAACGACGTAGCGGATGTATACGACGGCATTCGAAAAAGGTTTCCTATCGGAAACTTTGTTGTTAAGACAAATGAAGATGATTCATTTTAGGGCGGATATACCGATGACTGAACCACAGAAAACTCCTCTTTTTGATCTGCATGTAGAGCTTGGCGGAAAAATGGTCGACTTTGCTGGCTGGATGATGCCTGTGAATTACGGCCTCGGCGTAGCTGGCGAACATAAGCAGTGCCGCGAAAAGGCGGCTTTGTTTGACGTGTCGCACATGGGTCAGGTGGAGTTGCACGGCGAAGTTGTTGCGGAGAAGTTGGAGACGATTGCCCCGTCGGCCTTCACAACTCTACCGGCTGGCAAAGCGCGATATACGTTTTTCACCAATCCTGATGGCGGAATTATGGATGACTTGATCGTCTCGAACGCAGGGGATTACTTTTATTTAGTGGTTAACGCGTCGATGCGGGATCAGGATATCGGTCATATGCGGGCCAATCTGGATGGTATCGATGTGGTTGAACTGGACCGCGCGTTGATCGCGATTCAAGGCCCAGCCGCGGAAGGTATTGTTTCGGCGTCGGCACCTGCTGCTGCGGATTTGAAATTCATGGAATCCACCGTGACCGACCTGTTCGGCGCCGAGTGTCGGATTTCACGTCTGGGGTATACTGGGGAGGACGGATACGAGATTTCTATCCCGACTGATCGCGTTGTCGACATCACGCGCGAGCTCCTTAAACACGACGATTTGGAAATGGCTGGATTGGGTGCGCGGGATAGCTTGCGCCTTGAGGCCGGGCTTTGCTTGTATGGCAACGACATCGACAATGGCACTTCGCCAGTAGAGGCGAACCTGACTTGGGCCATGCAGAAACGTCGCCGTGAAGATGGCGGTTTCCCGGGTGCTGAGCGGATCCAACGCGAGTTGAAAGACGGTCCAAGCCGCAAGCTGGTTGGCATCAAACCCAAAGGTCGTGCCCCTGCGCGTCGCGGGGTTGAAGTGGCGGATAAAGACGGAAACGTGATTGGATCGATTTCGTCCGGTGGATTTGGCCCTACCTATGGCGGGCCGGTTTCAATGGGGTATATTGCTGCTGAGTTCGCTGAACCCGGGACTGAAGTTGACCTTCTTATTCGTGGCAAAGCCATGCCCGCAACTATCATCAAGCTGCCGTTCGTGCAGCAAAATTACAAACGCTAAACAGAGGTTTTGAAATGACGACTTATTATTCCGAAGAACATGAATGGCTTGAAGTTGATGGCGACACCGCCACACTGGGCATTACCAAACACGCCGCCGAAGCGCTGGGCGAAGTAGTTTTCGTAGAGCTGAAAGAAGCCGGAGACACTTTCGACAAAGACGACGAAATCGGTGTTGTTGAAAGCGTTAAAGCGGCGTCTGAATTGTATGCCCCGCTGGCTGGAGAAATTACCGAAGCCAACACCACACTGGAAGACAACCCCGGTTCCGTGAATGAAGATCCAGAGGGCAACGCCTGGTTCTACAAGATCAAACTTGCCGACGTTAGCGAACTGGAATCGCTGATGGACGAATCCGCTTACAAAGCCTTCATCGCTTAAAGGAATACGCGCATGTCTTTCGACCCGACCCCCTACCAGCCCTATGATTTTGCCAATCGTCGTCACATCGGGCCATCCCCCACTGAAATGAAAGAGATGCTGGACGTTATCGGGGTTGGGTCGCTAGACGAGCTGATTGACCAGACCGTACCTGCCGCCATTCGGCAAGAGGGTGAACTGAAGCTGCAAGAGCCTATGTCAGAACGTGATGTTCTGCACCATATGCGCGAAGTGATCGACAAGAACAACGTTCTGACCTCACTGATTGGGCAAGGGTACTATGGAACGATGACGCCGCCGGTTATCCAGCGAAACATTCTGGAAAACCCGGCTTGGTACACCGCGTATACACCTTATCAGCCTGAAATCGCGCAAGGCCGACTTGAGGCGTTGTTGAATTTCCAGACGATGGTCACAGATTTGACCGGCCTCGAGATCGCAAACGCTTCGTTGCTTGACGAAGCGACAGCAGCGGCTGAGGCAATGACGATGGCGAAACGGTCTGCCAAGTCTAAGGCAAACGCATTCTTCGTCGATGAAAACTGCCATCCGCAAACAATTGACGTGATCAAGACGCGCGCCGAACCGTTGGGCATTGAAATTATTGTGGCCGACCCGGAAATAGAATTAGACCCAACCGCGGTATTTGGCGCAATCTTCCAATATCCGGGAACATACGGACATGTGCGTGATTTCACATCGTGTATCGACGCGCTGCATGCTGAAAAAGCCATTGCGATTATTGCCGCTGACATTCTGGCGCTTTGCCTGCTGAAAAGTCCCGGCGAAATGGGGGCAGACATTGCCATCGGCTCCACACAACGTTTCGGTGTTCCGATGGGGTATGGCGGACCGCACGCGGCATATATGGCGACGCGCGATAAGTTGAAACGCTCCATGCCCGGGCGGATTATCGGGGTCTCGATTGATAAGCGTGGCAACAAGGCTTACCGCTTGGCACTTCAAACACGTGAACAACACATCCGGCGCGAAAAGGCGAATTCCAACGTCTGTACGGCGCAGGCGTTACTGGCGGTTATGGCCTCCATGTATGCGGTTTTCTATGGTCCGGCAGGGCTGAAAGCGATTGCACAATCAGTACACCGGAAAACCTCGCGCATGGCGAAAGGGCTTGAAAGCCTTGGTTTCAAAGTGGAACCGGAAGTATTCTTTGACACCGTAACGATCAACGTTGGTGCACTCCAGGGTGTTATCTTGAAAGCGGCCGTTGGCAACGGTATCAACCTGCGTAAAATTGGCGAAGACCGTGTTGGGATTAGTCTCGACGAGCAAACCTATCCCGAAACAATCGAAGCTGTGTGGCGTGCATTCGGCGGCGATATGAAGGACGACAGCGCCGCCAACCGCGATTATCGGCTGCCGACCGAATTGCTGCGGACCGACGAATACCTGACGCATCCGATCTTCGATATGAATCGTTCCGAAGCCGAGATGACCCGCTATATGCGCCGTCTCGCTGACCGCGACCTAGCGCTCGACCGTGCGATGATCCCACTTGGGTCGTGCACCATGAAACTGAACGCAACGGCGGAAATGATCCCGTTAACTTGGGCCGGCATTGCGAATTTGCATCCGTTTGTGCCGCTGGATCAGGCTGAAGGATACACCGAGCTTACCAACCAGTTGATGGACCAGCTGTGTGAAATAACCGGCTATGACGCAATGTCCTTGCAGCCAAATTCGGGCGCGCAAGGGGAATATGCCGGTCTTTTGACTATCCGCAATTACCATTCTTCCCGCGGTGAAGGGGATCGCAACATTTGCCTTATCCCGACATCCGCCCACGGCACCAATCCAGCCTCGGCGCAAATGGCCGGCTGGAAGGTTGTTGTAGTGAAATCTGCAGACAATGGTGACATTGACCTAGAAGACTTCCGCGAAAAAGCTACGGCAGCTGGCAATATGCTGGCGGCGTGTATGATTACCTATCCATCTACGCACGGCGTTTTCGAGGAAACCGTTCGCGAGGTTTGTGACATCACCCATTCCCACGGCGGGCAGGTTTATATCGACGGCGCAAATATGAACGCGATGGTCGGTCTTGCCCAACCCGGGAAAATTGGTGGCGATGTTAGTCACTTGAACTTGCATAAAACATTTGCCATTCCGCATGGCGGTGGTGGTCCAGGAATGGGGCCCATCGGCGTTGGCGCACATCTTGAGCCCTTCCTTCCCGGACACACAGAAACCAACAGCGACATTGGTGCTGTTTCTGCGGCTCCGGTGGGCAGTGGTTCGATCCTTGTGATCTCGTGGGCGTATATTTTGCTGATGGGTGGTAGCGGCATGACGCAGGCGACGAAAGTCGCGATTCTAAACGCGAACTACATGGCTAAACGGCTTTCGGGATCTTATGACATTCTGTTCAAGTCCAGAATCGGACGAGTGGCGCATGAATGTATTCTAGACACGCGTCCGCTGGCCGACAGCGCCAATGTAACCGTAGACGATATTGCCAAACGGTTGGTGGATTGCGGCTTCCACGCACCAACTATGAGCTGGCCGGTAACCGGAACGCTGATGGTTGAGCCGACGGAATCCGAGCCGAAAGCCGAACTAGACCGCTTTATCACCGCTATGTTGGCCATCCGTGCCGAGGCACAGGACATTGAAGACGGCAATATCGCATATGATGACAGCCCGTTGCATCATGCTCCACACACGGTTGAAGATCTTGTTGGTGACTGGGATCGTGTCTATTCCCGCGAACAGGCGTGTTACCCTCCGGGAGCGTTCAGGGTGGACAAGTATTGGTCACCGGTGAACCGCGTGGATAACGTTTATGGCGATCGGAATTTGATTTGTTCCTGCCCGCCGTTAACAGATTATGAAGATTGATAAGCTGAGTGCGTGCAGACCATGCACCCTATAACAATACACATTCCACTTGCTATATGTGTATAATCTGACAAGATCGGGGTCGCTTTCGAGCGGCCCTTTCTTTGTCCGAGATCATATCATGAAACTTCTTGCCATCGCAGCGCTGCTGCTGTCCTCCCTCCCGCTCCATGCTTTGGAAATCCAGAAGGTTACGGAGAATGTTTACGCCGTTGTTGGACCGCTTGATCAACGATCTGCAGAAAACCTGGCGAATAATGCGACATTTGGTGTCGTCGTTACTGAAGACGGAGTCGTACTGATCGACACCGGTGGCAGTTGGCTTGGTGCCCAAGCGTTGCACGCGTCGGTACGCGAAATCACGGATCAGCCTGTAAAGTTTGTGATAAATTCCGGCGGGCAGGATCACCGCTGGATCGGGAACGACTATTGGCAACAACAAGACGCCATAGTGGTTGCATCAACTGTGGCAGTTGCGGATCAAAAGGATCGCGGCTCGATACAAATGACCGGGCTGTCGGTGCTGATTGGTGAGAAACTGGCTGGCACGATTCCGGCTTATGCGGACATTGCATTTGACACCGAATACAGTTTTGAGTTGGGCGGTGTGACATTCGATATTACCTATGCGGGGCAAGCACATACGCCGGGGGATAGTTTTGTATGGGTGCCTTCTGCGTCTACAGTTTTCACCGGTGATATTGTCTATACGGAACGAATTCTGGGGATCGGCAATCAGTCCCATTCTGGTACGTGGATCGATGTGTTCGCGGCAATGGCATCACTAAGCCCGAAGCACATCGTGCCTGGACACGGCGCACCGACGAACCTTGCAGGGGCGACTGCAGATACCTACGAATATTTGGTGCAGCTGCGCGCCCAGATGCGGAAGTTTATTGATGAAGGTGGTGACATTATTGGCTCCGTTAATGTCGAACAGGGTGCGTTTGCGTATTTGGAAAACTTCGAAGGTCTGGCGAAACGCAACGCTCAGCAAGTTTTTTCGGAGATGGAGTGGGAATAATTAAAACCTGTCCACTTTATAGGCCGATAAATCCACATTCGTGCGGCGCTTCGCAGCGATATCCGCAACCATCCGGCCCACCCTTGGACCAATGGTCAGACCGATGTGTTGGCCGCCATACGCGTGAATGACGTTCGGAGCGCCGGGACTTTCGCCTAGCACCGGCATACTGTCCGGGGTTGTCGGGCGGCGGCCCATCCAGGTTTCGTCGTATTCGAATTTCAGATTTGGATAAACTTTCTTCATTTGCTTTCGCAACAAATTTACGGGCGCGGTAGAGGCCGGGGCGTCCAGCCCACCGAACTCGACCACCCCGGCGGCGCGAAGGAACCCGTCCATCGGCGTCAGAACGAAACGTGCATCGGTTATCATATAAGGGTTTGGCGCGGTGAAATTCGGGTTGAACATCGAGATGTGATAGCCACGCTCGGCTTCCAGTTTTACTTGCGGTGCCAACTTTTTGGTTAGCAAACTCGACCAAGCGCCCGCCGATAGAACGATCTTGTCGGCAGAGAGCTTCTCGCCGTCTTTTAGGGTCACCGACGGATTCTCGCCTGCTGTGATATCGGCGACCTCGCCACGTTTAAAATGGCCACCTTCGGATTGGTAATGGCCAAACAAAGCAGCGACGTACCCGCCGGGCGAGGACACCCATCCGTAGTCTTTGTACACCGTGCCGAAGGCGTATGTCGGCCCGAGGTTGGAATCGCGTTCAAGGATATCAGCGCGGTGGATATGATCCGGATCAAAACCGTGTTCTTTACGCAGCGATGAAGCCAGATGGTCAGCATCGTAGGCAGCTTTGTTAGTGTAAAGATTCACATACTCGCCTGTCTGGATGAACGTTGCAGCAGGCGTTCCTGCGGACAATGCCTGATGTTGGTCAACGGAATCATTGGTCAACGCGGCCAATCCCGCTGCGATTTCGGTTACCTTTTTGACGTTGCCGTTGCGCAAGAACGGAACCAGCCACGGTAAAAGGCGTGGCAGATAGGACCAGCGCAAATAAAGCGGTGAATTCGGATTAAGCAACATTGCAGGTGCTTGCGACATAAGCCCGGGAACTGATACGGGAATAATAGCGCCGCGCGCGATTAACCCAGCGTTTCCGAAAGAAGTCTGATCGGGGTGACCCGGATCAATCCGGTCAATAAGCGTAACGTCCCAACCGTCGCGGCGCAGCCACTCAGCCGAGGAAACGCCGGTGATTCCGGCACCGATGACGAGGATGGATTTGGTCATTGCGTGCTCCTGTTTGGGGCACGGTAGGCGCGTAATTCGGTTACGTCTAGGCTAATTATTCAATAGGCCGACGACACGCTTTAGGTGGCGTTCAACGGCCGCCTCGTCCCCACGAGTTTCGATATTCAGACGAACTAATGGTTCAGTACCTGACATGCGCAGGTTCAACCGCCAGTCGCCGAAATCCATGCTGAGGCCATCGAAATGTCCGACCTGCTGCGCTTCGCCCGTCAGTGCTGCCTCAACGGCTTTCAAGGCCCCGGCGGGGTCGTCGATGGTGAAATTTTGCTCGCCAGAAGTGGGAAATTTGGCTTTGCGACTGGCGATCAAGTCTGCCAACGAGCTTCCGGTTGTCGAGACCAGTTCCGCAACCATAAGCCATGGAATCATGCCGCTGTCGCAATAGGAAAAATCACGGAAATAGTGATGGGCGCTCATTTCGCCGCCGTAAACCGCGCTATGTTCGCGCATAACCGCCTTTTGATAAGCATGGCCAGTACGGGCTTGCACAGCTTTGCCACCCAGGTTGGCGACTATTTCCTCTGTATTCCAGATCATGCGCGGATCGTGAACGATCGTCGCGCCTTTGTGCGCGAGGAGGGCCTGTTGCGCAAGCAGTCCAACTATGTAGTAACCGTCAACAAAGGCACCCGTGTGATCGAAGAAAAAACAACGGTCGAAATCGCCATCCCACGCGACACCAAAATCAACGCCATGTTCGATAACAGCGGCGGCAGTGCGGGGTTGGTTTTCGGCCAGTAGCGGATTCGGAATACCGTTCGGGAAGCTGGAATCTGGCTCATGATCCATACGCACAAACTTAATCGGCGCACGTTGGGCGCTCAGAAGTTTGGCGATTTGATCAAACGTTGGACCCGCAGAGCCGTTTCCCGCATTAACAAGAATTTTCAACGGCTTTAGTTTTGCAGGGTCGATAAACGAAGAGATTTTAGCAGCGTAAGCCTCGCGCGTGTTCACATTTGTTAATGTTCCCTTAATGGCTGCCTTCTCAAATTCGGCGCGTTCAGCTGACGTTCGGATTGCTGCCATTTCAACGTCGGGGCTAAGGGGCCGCGATCCCCTCCCGACAATTTTCATTCCATTATAATCAATCGGGTTGTGAGAGGCCGTTATTTCGACCCCTGCATCAGCATTCAAATGATCGGTTGCGAAGTAAACTTCCTCGGTACCGCACATGCCAATGTCGAGGACATCAACCCCCATATCCTGCAAACCACGCGCAACGGCCGCCTTCAGTTCGACACTGGTTTCGCGACAATCGCCGCCCAGAACCACGGAATTAGGTGACATGCTTTGGGCGATAGCCGCACCAATGTCGTAGGCTATGGCAACATTCAATTCTTCACCCAGTTTTCCGCGAATGTCGTACGATTTGAAGCAGGTTAGTTGGCGCATCGGTTAATCATTTCATAAAATTACGTTGGTAATAGTAGCGATCGCCCGCCTGTCGCAGCGGCAACGCATTGTTAAAACTTTGTATAAGGTGTTATTGACACATATCAATGCATTGCTTCCGAGCGCCGTATATTTGCAGCATCGGGAAACGAAATGGAAAGGCAGATTAATGAAACTGGTTACTTACGCCCTCGCTGGCGCTTTCATGCTGGCATCGACCGCCGCATTTGCAGAATCGCACGCAGCCGAAGAAGAAAATACCCAGCTTATGATGGTTGAAGCCGCGCTTGCTGGTGGCGACGCCGCCGCTGGCGAGAAGGTTTTCAAAAAGTGTAAAGCTTGCCACATGATTGGCGAGGGTGCGAAAACCCGCACTGGCCCACCGTTAAATGACATGGTTGGCGCCGAAATGGGCGCATATGAGGGCTTCAAGTATTCGAAAGGTATGGTCGCGCTAAGTGATGAAGGTTTAGTTTGGACAATCGACAATCTGGACGCGCTTTTCCTGAAACCACGCGATTTCATTGCGAAAACCAAAATGTCGTTTGCTGGTTTGAAAAACGAAGATGACCGCGCAAATCTGATCGCGTATCTCGCAACTTTCACGACGGCTGCAGACGACTAATACCAGTTTATCGGCTAGCGTATCAAACGGCCCCCGAGTGATTCGGGGGCCGTATTTTGTTAATCTTATAAGTTTGAATTTATGAATTTTTTGCGTCTGCTGATCGTTGCAATCACACTATCCAGTTGTGGGAACCTACCAAGTTGCGGCGAGCTAGATGTTGTGGGCCCTGACACACTTCCTAAGGCAGGCAATCAGATCAGCGTAACCACATGGAATGTCGGGTACGGCACGATGGGGGCTAGTGCGGATTTCATTGCCGATGGCGGTGAACATCTACGGGCGCTTGACGCGCGCGAAGTTGCAAAAGCGGTTAGGGATATTGGCGCAAGGGCTGGCACAGGCGCCACGCACGCATTTGAGCTACCGCAAGAACCGGGGTATTTCTTTTTGAAGATCAAGCGGTACTACGCTGCGGTCGTAACCGAAGTTCCCATTCATGGCACGGATCAAAAGTGGGTGTTGATGAACATCCATCTGTCGGCGTTCGATGACGGGGCGAATGTGCGGCAAGCGCAGGTTCAGGCGGTGCTTGACTTTGCGAAGAACGAGTATGCCAAAGGTAACTACGTTGTACTTGGCGGGGACTGGAACATGCGAATTTCAGACAAGGAGTTCGCGCACACAACCTCGGACGAGAACTTGTTCTGGATTTACGATTTTCCGGAAGGCTTGCTGCCTAATGGTTGGCGCTTTGGTGTTGACAAGCGGACCCCGACCGTGCGGACGCTTCATAAACCGTATGTAGAGGGTGAGAATTCCGACCATCATCCAGTGACGGCGGAATTCTCTATTCGTTAACGGTTTTCCCGCAGCCAGAAATAGGCGGATAGCACACCAAGCGCGATCCATCCAACTGCCCCGACAGCCAAACTGCGGCCCGCAAACTCTGCGGCGAGTTCAGGCGGTACGGTTCCGCCAAACGCTTCGGGATGTGGTGCCCCGATAACGTGTGGGATGGCTAGAATTACCAACCCGACACCCCAGTGCGCCCAGTTTTTGCCAAACACAATCGAAGCGATGCCTACCGTGGTTGCCAATATGGTCCCGATCATCCAGATTTGCCGCTGGGTTATTTCTGCCGCAATCATACCGGGCAATTCCGGCGGCATGCCCATTGCTGGGGCAAGCTGAAACGAAGCGTAACCAGCAAGACCCCAAAGGATGCCGCTGCGTGTGGTGATTTGAACACCCTTCTCCTGAGCGAAAGCCATTACAGCAACCATTACAAAGGCAAAACCGATGTAAATCGTAGCGGCAAAAAGAGCGGTTAGACCGTTCCGCGCCCAATCGTGCTCTGCGTGGATATCCGGCATTGCGGCGGTGACGTCACCGAAGTGGATAAGTTGTCCTGTTTCATAAAGCTCCGCCTCTAATAAAAGTGGAACAAGCATAAGTATCGTCAACGCTGCGACTATTATCCCCGCAGCGAGACCAGCGAACAATGCGCTGTAAACCAGATTTTTCAACATGGCTTAGTGACAGGCAAAGCCGATAGCGTGGCGCATATCATGTGCTGTATCGTGCAGCGTTGCAGAGCTTGCAAAGCCAGCGATAAACAATACCGACAAGCCCAAGAATGCGGCGAAAACAATCGAAACAAGATTTGAATCGGTTTTTGCGTCCGAATGTGTAGCAGTAGTCATTTTTAGTTCTCCTTACCGTCTTCCCCGACGGTGTTTGTTGACACATTTGCGAGGCCGGTCTCCTGGCTTGTGGTTTTCGGCTGACATCGCCTTCCCGGTGTTACCCAGTGGCATATGATGTCTGCTAACCACATACAGTCGCGGGGGCGGCTGCGGCTTTGGGCCCCGATTTGGGTAATCCCTCAACGCATTCCCGTTTCATCCCCGAATGCTTGTGCAAACATGTGGGGAACCTTGCAGATTCATCTTTCCGAGATTCGAGTGGGGAAGTCAAGGAATTTGCGCTCAATGCTTGCGGAATACAAAGTCGTTGTTTATTACCTTGTCATATTCTAATATACGAATGAACGAACAATCGGCGCCCAATTTTGTGCCAATATGAATGAGGAAAATATGGCTGATTCAATATCGGACCGAATCCTGGGAGAATTATCCCAAGTTACAGTTGGTAGCCTTGATGGGGATCTAGTTTCACTGGGTCTAGTGTCCGAAATCACGCAAAACGAAGAAAAAGTCATCTTCTCGATCACGGTGCCAGACGCGTTCCGCGGAAACTTCGACCCCATCCGCGAAGATGCGAAAAACCGCGTGGAAGCATTGGATGGGATTGATACTGCATTGGTCGTTCTGACTGCGGCCATTGACGCCCCGATCGCTGCTGAACAACCGCCGCAGTTGCAAACATCCAAACCTGTTGGTCGTGATTTGCGCCCGTTGTCGTCCGCTATTCCAGGAGTTGGCGCCGTTGTGGCCGTCGCATCTGGAAAAGGCGGGGTGGGTAAATCTACGACTTCGGTAAACATTGCGCTTGCCCTCGCATCACTTGGTCTGCGTGTTGGCCTTCTGGACGCCGATATTTATGGCCCGTCCATTCCACGTCTTATGGGTGGAAAAGGTCAACTGGATATTGTTGACGAAAAAATAATCCCGATGAGCAATCACGGCATAAAGATAATGTCGATGGGCTTCATGATGGAGGAAGACAAACCAGTTATCTGGCGGGGGCCTATGATAGTGTCAGCTCTGATGCAGATGGTTCATGAAACCAACTGGGGCACGCTGGATGTGTTGATTTTGGATATGCCGCCGGGAACGGGTGATGCACAGCTAACGATGGCACAACAAGTACCAATGGCAGGTGCGGTTATCGTCTCCACACCGCAAGACCTGGCACTGATTGACGCGCGTAAGGGTCTAAAAATGTTCCAGGATGTCGATGTTCCGATCCTGGGGATTATCGAGAATATGAGCAACTTCGTTTGCCCGCACTGTGGCGAGACATCCGATATCTTCGGTCATGGCGGCGCAAAAGATGAAGCGATCAAGCTGGCCGTGCCGTTCCTTGGCGCGGTCCCGTTGCACATGGATATTCGCAAGTACTCGGACGAAGGCAACCCAACCGTGGTAGCTGATCCGACTGGGCAGCATACCAAGATTTATAAGTCGATTGCTTTGAATATTGCCACACAACTTCGCGACGACGCCTAATTAAATCGGCCCCTGCATTTGCTGGGGCCGAAGTCTGTTATGCTTCTCTCATCAACAAGAATTCGAAGAATTTCATACCGGCGATCCCCCCGATTACGATAAATACGAAGGTAATGTACGAGCCGAGCGCCATGGTCGAAGCACCCGATACTGCTTGACCAACAGTGCAGCCCAGCGCCAAAACACCCCCGATCCCCATCAAAGCCGCGCCAAACAGGTTGCGCGTGGTGTCTTTGACATCAGCGAAAGTCGCGATCGCAAATTTTCCGTGAACCACCGCCCCGATGAACCCACCCAGAAGGGCGCCTAACGTAGTGACCACTGCAAAATTTGGCGTTGCATACGCTGTGAAACGCATAAGATAATCAAGTGTATCACCTGAAGGGCGCACATAAGTAAGGGACGCCAGCTGCACCGGAACATCTGCGAAATCATCTAGAGCAAGTCCGGTCAGTAACCAACCTGCGGTCACACAAATCCCAATACCAACACCTGCAATGATGTGAACCGGCGATGTGCGGAACCCTTTATCTTTGAAAATGTATCCAAGAAATGCCGCCAAAACGACAGCAAGAACAACATTCCGTGCAATTGTAACATCCAGTCCGGTCAGTGCCGCCAAGATATCGCCGGTGCGCTGTGAATCTAATCCATATTTGGTGAGGTCAACTGTAGCGGGCGAAAAAATCGCAACTCGCACTGGGCCGAACAAGCCACCGATGGTCATGTATCCAAAAATTCCGACGACGATCAAAACCATTAACGAACGTAAATCTCCGCCGCCTGCCCGTACAAGATTCCGGCTGGTGCAGCCCCCCGCAAAAACCATGCCGAACCCGAAAACCAGCCCCCCTAAGATGTTTCCGAGCCAGTTGAAGCTTGGTGTCAGGTAAAGGGAGCCGCCAAGGTTTGCAACGCCCGTAATCTCGACAAATGTGGCGCCGATAATTGCTGTTGCTGTCGCCAAAAGCCATGATCGAAACCGTCGATAATCGCCGAAATTCACAATATCCGAAATGGAGCCCATGGTGCAAAAGTTTGTTCTGAATACGATATAACCGAATACGACTCCGATCATCAGGCCACCGAATCCTACATAGAGCGCCGGAGACTCTATGACTATTTCCCTTAATGCATCGATCATAACATATCCCATATCGCGTCACGTTGTACCGCCCCAAACCGTGGGTTTTCACACGCTTCCGGGTAGCAATCAACATACAACATCATATTGGAATATGATAGTCTGTCCATTTTTTGGATATTAGAAGCTTAGGCTTGAGCAGTTCCGTCGCCCAAAATCTCAAGACAATAAATTTCATACAACGTGCCTAAAAGCTTTTCGGCTTCGGGACTGGCAATCGAGTAATAAATTGACTGCGCAACTCGGCGAGTCGACACCAAGCCTTCATACCGAAGAATAGCTAAGTGTTGCGACAGGGCGGACTGGCCAAGACCAACGAGCTTTTGCAGTTCCTGCACGGAATGCTCGCCCTGAGCCAAGTTACAAAGGATCAGCAGCCGCCATTGGTTTGACATCACGCGCAAAAGCCCGCTTACCTCGGAGGCCTTTTCTTCCATCTGTTCAAGGTTCATGTTCTCGATCATGCCGCGAAAATCCCGTTCGTTTTGTATACGCGATTACTAATATACAAATCCGATGATTTTGCAAGGGCGATCGGTTGTTTTCACGGGTATGATCCGAAGGTTTTCCCTTGTTTTGTTGACTCTTATTCAAAAGTAGTATTCATTCATGCTAATAAAGGAATTTACAATATAACCTAGAGGGAGGGCCAGCCATGCTGGACAACGCAAACGACGGAACCAATTCCAAAAGTATGTCGATTATCGCAACCAAAGGCACGCTTGACTGGGCATACCCGCCTTTCATTTTGGGCACCACCGCCGCTGCGATGGATATGGAGGTAACCATGTTCTTCACGTTTTACGGTCTTGGGTTGTTGAAAAAGGATTTGAACCTAAAGATATCCACACTTGGCAACCCTGCGATGGAAATGCCTATGATGGGTCGACACATGGCAATGCCAAACATTATCGGTGGCCTGCCTGGTGCTGATAAAGGCGTAACAGCTATGATGAAAAACATGATGGCGAAAAAGGGTGTTGCGTCGATAGAAGACCTCCGTGAAGCTGCCGTTGAAACCGATGTGCGACTAATTGCATGCCAAATGACGCTCGATCTATTCGAAATCAAAGACACTGACCTAATCGATGGCGTGGAAATCGGTGGAGCGGCGACCGCCATTGAAGTTGCCGGCAAAGCTGACATTAATTACTTCATGTAATCCTGAATAACCCAACTACGAAAGGTGCTATATAAATATGGCCGATCAAACACTTGACGCAAAAGGGCTTAACTGCCCACTTCCAATCATCAAAGCCAAGAAAGCACTAAAGGGTATGTCCCCGAACGAGGTTCTGGCGATCGAAGCTACAGACCCCGGTTCCGTTGCGGATTTTTCCGCGTTCTGCCGTCAGACTGGCAACGAACTGGTTAGTTCCGGTCAGTCAGGCGACATCTACAACTTCGAAATAAAGAAATCCTAATCCAGTTGTAAATAATTGGTGAAAGCCCTGCCTGCTCAGACGGGGCTTTTACTTGCTTTAACCTTGGCTACTTGGCGCAGGAAATGGTTAATCCACTTATTTGAAGCCGTGTTCCTCATATGACAAAAGCCTGCCATCAGATTGTTAACCACGATACCGTCACGCCCGCCCGAAATGCCTGCGCCACGTTTGACATCAAAGCCGAACTTTGTATCAGCTGACAAATTATCGACTTTGGCATAGTGGAATTCATGCGCATTGAACGTGTCGCCATCAATCTGCCAAAGACAATCTTCCGAGGGGCTTAATCGTGTGTGTCCCCGCCCCTGTGGACGTTCGCACATCACGGCATTTCCGGGGATTACGCCAACCATTTTGTGCGTCTGACCCTTCCACTCCAACGTCTCGCAAAGATACATCAGCCCGCCGCATTCGGCGTAAGCTGGAAGGCCACCCTCGATTGCCTGTTTGATTTCATGGCGCAAGCTGGAGTTCGCTTCGAGTTTCGCCATTGACGTTTCGGGAAAGCCGCCGCCTATAAACAAACCGTCAATATCGGGCAATTTCGTATCATTGATGGCGTCAAAAAATACCAACTCCGCGCCCACGGCTTCAAATGCTTCGAAATCATCAGGGTAATAAAACCCGAACGCCGTATCCCGGGCCACGCCAATACGAAGGCCTTGGGCAAATTTATCCATGGGCACAGCCAGCGCAAACTCGAAATCCGGCGTGTTTGCAGCGATTGCAACCAGCGCATCAAGATCGACGGAATCTGCCATGCGGCGGCCAAGCGTATCAATTACCCCTTGGATCATGCCTGTTTCGGAGGGGGTCGTCAGGCCCAAATGGCGTTCACCGATTTCAAGGTCACTGCTGCGACCAACCGTGCCTAAAACCGGAATGTCAGTGTATTCTTCAACGGCCGCTCGCAACTTTCCTTCGTGGCGTGGACCACCTGACTTGTTCAAAATGACCCCAGCGATATTCACGTTCGTATCAAACGCTTGATACCCCATCAACAAGGGTGCAATCCCACGCGTTGTTCCCATTGTATCAACAACCAAAACAACAGGCGTTTTAATCAGCTTGGCCATCGCTGCGTTGGAATCTGCCCCATGCAAATCGACTCCGTCGTACAATCCTTTATTGCTTTCGATGACAGCGATGTCCGCGTTAGTTGAACGACTGCCAAGCAGGTTGCGGACTTCCTCGTCGTTCATGGTGTTGAAATCTAGATTGTAGCAAGGGCGACCGCTGGCTAAGCCAAGCCACATCGGGTCAATGTAATCCGGTCCTTTTTTGAAGGTCTGGACGGTAAGGTCGCGCATCGCAAAAGCACGCGAAAGCCCTGTCGAAATTACCGTTTTGCCCGAAGATTTATGCGCCGCCGCGATTAGAAGTCTAGGGGTCATGCTGCTACGGGCAGGCCGCTCCTATCACGATTGACCCACATGCCTTGCGCCATGGCTTGCGCTTCCACAATAGTTTCCGCCTGCCCCATGGATTTCAAAGCGACTGCTAATGTGCCAATGACCGAAGCCTCGGCATACTCGCTGGATTGTTCACCGCGCCAGATCGCGATCAAGTTCTGGATGTCCATGTCTTCGTCCGCAACAGCGTGCCCGTTTGGTAGCAAGGCTGGCCATTCTTCATTTGTAATTTCGCCATTCGCGGCGGTCCATGCAATGGTTGGTTTGTTCGGGCGACGTTCAATTTCGCCACCTTCACCGCGAAATACGGTCGTAACCGGTTGATCCAGCAGCAAACCTGCACCCGCGTGAATGTCCATAAACCCACGGTGGAAAATACCCTGCATCATCACGGGTGCGTTAAACGGATTTAACATACGAGCAAAACTATGCACTGGCGAACGAAGCCCGAATGTCGGCCGCATCTCGATTAGCTCGCGTAACTTTGGAGACAAAACTTCCAATGATACATAACAAAAATTGCTAACGGCAAGATGGTCAACCGCTTGATCGAAACTATGAGCAATCGGAAAACCTAGTTTTTGCAACGTCTCACGTGTATAAATTCGGCCCGGCGTATGGCCTCCTGTCCCGTGCATAAAAACTTTGAAACCGTTCTGCGCCAACAACAAAGCCGACAGAATGAACCACGGCAACTGCCGCCGTTTACCTGCATAGGAAGACCAGTCAACGTCGACATCTGGAATGTTGTCTGGCAATTCGAATGTATCGCGTGTGCCCATGGTGAAGCCTGCGATTTCCTCAGGGGTTTCTTCTTTTAGACGAAGTAGCATAAGGAAAGCGCCGATCTGCTCGGGCTTTGCCTCCCCGCGCAAGATCATGGCCATTGCCTCTTGCGATTCCTCAAGTGTAAACGCGCGGGTTTTAGTTTTACCCCGCGCGAGAATTTGTATGAACTTGGCGAACGGATGTAATTTCTGTTCCATGTTGCACCTCTATTAGACTTTCGAACCTACATTCGCATCCGAGAGAGAATTCGGCAAGATGCGCAGGAACTTCATCCCGATTATTGTGATCGCAAGCGCTAGTGCCACACCGCCCAAACCAAGAATTAATTCCAGCATCGACGGTGTGTAGGAATTAATAACCCCGTCTGCAAAACTGCTGCTCACCTCGTAACCCGGAAATATTTCCAATGGATATGCCTGCCCACCAATCACGAGAACGTAAATTTGTGCGAAACCGCCTGCAATTACCAGCAAGGATGAAAGAACAACCAACCCAGCCTCTTTTCCTAATGTCGGGTGAAACAATATTCCCATCGGTAGTACACCGCCAACGAGAACCTGGACGCCCCAAAACAGTGTTGTGTAGATGCCACCGTCGCGCAGGATGAACGACTCAACCCCCCAATGCTCTGCAGCGTAAAGGTTGGTCAAGTGCTGCATCGTGGTAAAAAACATTAGCGCGGCAATGAAAATCGCCAGAAGCCGTGCAAGGCGTGTACGAAGTTCTGCACCAAATGCGCGGCCCGTCAAATGTGTAATTCCCATCGTGACCAGCAAAAAGGATGCCATACCAATTGCAAAGGAAAGTACAATAAACAGAGGCGCCATGATTGCGGCGTCGTAGGCCTGACGCGCAACCAGCCACCCGAAAATGGAACCGGTGCCAGTTGTCAGGATAAGACGCCAAAGGAATGCTGCGAGGCCGGCTGTTTTCACAGCATAAGTTGGAACGCCGCGTGCCATCTGGGTGAACATATAAACGGCAACAATCGCCACGAATCCCGTATACAGAAGGATATTCCACGTAAAAATCGAGATGAAGTTGAAGTTTGTCATGGCCACGATAAGACGATCAGGGCGGCCCAGATCCAACACCAGAACGGCCAATCCGCCAACCAGCAACGCGACGGCCAACAAGGCTGACAGACGCGCCATCGGTTTATACGCGACTTTGCCAAAAACCGACCCGATGGAGGCAACGTTCAACGCGCCGGAAGCTGCCACGATAAGGAATATGGCGAACACATGCGGCAAACCCCAGACAATCTGGTTGTCCATCCCGGTTACGATATGGCCGTGATGTTCAATGTAAAGCACAACAGCACCAGCGGCTGCGATGAATACTCCTAGCAGTGCCAGAAATCCCCAAATCTGAGGTGTCGATTTCAGCTCGCGGTAAATTATCCGTTCCATTGCAGCGCTCCTATATGTTTTGGTAGCGAACGCCGAGGTTCAGCTTCAGATCGGCGCGAAGCTCGATGCTTGGGTAATTGGCCAAAGCCTTGGAGATGTCACTTTCAGCGTCGTTTAAATCCCCGAAAATCATAGCGTTATTACCAGTGATTTTACATGCCTCGACACACGCAGTGGTTCCCTCACCGCGGTCAAGCTTATGGACGCACATGTTGCAACCTTCAACCGTTCCGTTGCCACGCGGAGTAGTCACTTTTTGGCCAGTCACTGGTTCGTGCACAAACGAGCGCGCCTTGAACGGACAAGCCATCATGCAGTAGCGACAACCGATGCAAGTGTGGCGATCGACCAGTACGATCCCGTCTTCGCGCTTGAACGAGGCGCCCGTCGGGCAAACATCCACGCAAGGTGGATTTGCGCAATGTTGGCACATAACCGGAAGCGAATTCTCGAAGCCGGTATCACGATTTTTTAGCGTAACTTTACGGATCCACTGTGGGTCGGTCGGTTCCCCATTGTTTTCCCAACCGTGCTCGTCTGAACAGGCGGTTACACATGCCGAGCAATCGGACGGGCATTTTGCTGCATCGATCAGCAAACCCCAACGCGTATCAGGGTTGGCCGCCGCAGCTACACCACTGCCCATAGACATCAGCGTAACACCTGGCGCAAGCGTTACCGTGGCCATCGCAGCACCGCTTTTAAGGAAGTCTCGGCGATGCAAATCGGCACCCTTCTCTTTGGTTGGGCAGCCGCCGCCACATCCACCTGTCGGGCTCGATTTGGGAATATTCATCGCGAAAGCCCCTCGATATATGCCATCAAAACTTCGAGCGTGTTGGCCTGTTTTTTGAACATCAAAGATGCTCCACTCAATTCTGGTGGAATCGAGTTATGACACTGGAAGCAATCGATTTTTACGGCGGCGTAGTCATGACAAACTCGACAGAAATGGTCTTCGCTTTTCACCGTCACCGGCTTCGCATCGAGACCATTCACGGCATGACATGTCACGCATTCCGCAATTGAAGCATCCGTATCCCGAATGCCTTCACGCATGGTTAGGTCACGGTCATGGCGCAACAAATCCATGTGGTTGACCCGCCAATACTCGTTGCCTTCAGGATGCGCTTCGCCACTCGCCATTGGGATCTCGGGGTATACCGATCCCGCTTGCGACATGCCGACCGCAAGGCCAAACAGAACAATTGTAGCTATGATCAGCCGTTTCATGTTTATGCTCCGAGTCCCATTTTAATGTAACCGGTTGGGCAAACGTCGGCACAAATATGGCAACCGATACATTTGCCGTAATCAGTCTCAACATAACGTCCAAGGGTGCGATCAGATTTTTTGACGCGGGATACGGCATCCTGTGGACAGTAGATCACGCAGTTATCGCACTCGAAACACATACCACAGGACATGCAGCGCTCGCCCTCTTTTTGCGCCTGCTCTTCCGTGTACGCGATAACGCGCTCTTCGAAATTCCCAAGAACATCTTCGCCCTCAATATGCACCTCGTCGCGAATTTCGCGCGCTACATAAGGGAAGTGACCCTTATACAACTCTGTGTGCTTAACAATTTGGCCTTCAGAGCGGTTGTCGAAGTTGTGAACAGCAAAATTATCGCTATCCGTGCCACGCGTTGGTTTGTGATTGTACGCTTCAGGATCTTTGCCGCGCGCATGCAGCTCTTCCAGAAGATTAAACTGGTGCAAGTCGATGGTCGGACGCTTTGCAATCTCGCCATCATCCAGAAATTCAGTGATGGTTGCAGCGGCAATGCGGCCATGACCGATCGCGGTTGTCAGAAGGTGAGGCTTGATGATATCGCCACCCGCGAAATGTTTCTTGTGGCCTTTTACCATGTAACCTGCGTCCACGTCGATGAAGCCGCGTCCATTGTCGAAATCTTCAACGCCTTCAAAGTCGCCTGATTGGCCAATAGCCGATATAATAATGTCGGCTTCGATTTCGAATTCAGTACCTTCACGCGGGACTGGTGTATTACCTTTCATGTCGCATTCGCAACATTTTAACGCTATCGCTTTGCCGGTTGCGTCTTTGATAACCTCTAGCGGCATAACGCTGCCTCGAAGATCAACTCCTTCACGTTTCGCATCATCACGTTCATGCGCTGCGGCTGTCATCTGTTCAATCGGGAACAGTGACGTCAAAGTCGCCTGCATACCTTCGCGCGACAAAACACCTGCAGTGTCTTGTGCGGTGAAGTCGATCAATGTGCCATCAGAATGTTCGGTTTTCGCAACATTTGTAACGTGACCAAGGCGGCGCGCAACGGATGCAACATCGATTGAGGTGTCACCACCACCGACGACAACAACTTTTTGCGCCGTTCCAACAACCCAGCCCTTGTTAAACGCGTCGAGGAATTCCACCCCGTCAATGCAGTTTTCTGTCCCGTCCCAGCCCGTAATTGGTAGTGGCCGACCTTTTTGGGCACCAATCGCCCAGAAAATCGCATCGTAGTTTGCTTCGAGCGTTTCTATGGTCACATCGGTGCCAACGGCAGTATTCAGGTGAATCGCAACACCCATTTCAATAATCCGGCCAATTTCGATGTCCAGCATTTCGCGTGGCGTCCGATACCCCGGTATCCCGTAACGCATCATACCGCCCAATTTGCTGTTGGAATCGTAAACCACAACTTCATGTCCCTCTCGGCGCAAAAAGTATGCGGCCGACAAGCCAGCAGGCCCACCACCGATAATCGCAATCTTGCGGCCGGTTGCTGCGCCAACCGCGGCAAGTTTGAGGTTGTTTTCATTCGCCCAGTCCCCGACGTACTGCTCGACAGCGTTGATACCAACATAGTCATCGACTTCATTTCGGTTGCAGCCGGATTCACAAGGTGCCGGACAAACGCGCCCCATAGAGGCAGGGAAAGGATTAGCTTCAACCATCTTGGCGAAAGCATATTCCTGCCAGGACTGCCCCTCGATCGGGGATTTATCCATACCGCGAGCAATCGCTAGCCAGCCGCGAATATCGTGACCAGATGGGCACGAACCGGAACATGGCGCGGTTTTCTGGATGTAAGTTGGGCATTTATAAGATGTGTCCTGCTGGAAGATTTTCTCTTCCAGGTCCCAATCATCGGGGGTTTCACCTTCTTCAAAGCGCACAAATGTTGGCATGTGATCGTTCATGAGTTTACCTCCGTTGCGACTCCATCCCGTTCGGGCGCGGGGTCTTCTTCAATTTCTTGCCCTGTCAAAATCAGGGCATTTCCTACGAGCTGGTGAACCGACAGGATCGAATCCATCTCGTAGCCAAATTTCGGCATTACTTTCGAGAACTGGGTTTTGCAGATGGCACAGATCGCGGCCATATGCGTGACTCCGTGGTCCTCGGTTACCTGTTTCATGGCGGTCATACGTGGGCTGGCACCTTTGGTTCGTAAATCCATTAGTTCGTCCGTCAGCAGCCCCCCGCCGCCACCGCAGCACAGAGTGCTTTCCTTGATGGTGTCGCGATCCATATCGAAGTAGTTGTTGCAGCACGCCTTGAGAACTTCACGAGGTAAGTCAAACTGCCCGCCTTCATAACCACCCATGCCCGAGCCACGCGCAACGTTGCAGCTGTCGTGATATGTCAGGCGGAACTCGTCGTTCTTCGACTTATCAAAGTTCAACTCGCCCTTCTGGATCATGTCGTGGGTGAATTCCATGATATGCTGCGGGATCGGATAATTCTGGTCGAGGAAATCAAACGGGCCAGCCAGCGTGTTGAGGAAGCTGTAGGCCACACGCCAAGCGTGGCCACATTCCCCAAAAACAATTCGCTTCACGCCCAAATCTTCCGCTGCTTGACGGATACGCAAACTAAGTGTGCGCATATTTTCGTACGAACCAATGAACATACCGAAGTTAGCGGCTTCGGACGCGTAGGAACTAACCGTCCAGCTAACACCTGCTTCGTGAAACACTTTCGCATAGCCTAGAAGGCCGTCGATATGCGGTTCGGCGAAGAAATCAGCCGACGGAGTGATCAACAGAACATCGGCACCTGTTTCGTCCAGTGGAATACGAACGGAAAGGCCTGTTTCGTCCTCCAAATCTTCTTCAAGATCCTCAAGTGTTGCGCGCAGCGCCTTGGGGTTCAGGCCTAGGTTGTTGCCAACAGTCGAGGCTTTGGCAATAATTTCATTGCAATACTTCTGACCCTTGCCAACAGAATTCATGATATCACGCGCAGCCATAGAAATCTCTGCGGTATCAATGCCATAAGGGCAAAAAACCGAGCAGCGGCGGCACTGCGAGCACTGGTGATAATAGTTATACCACTCGTCCAATACCTCTTTCGTCAGATCACGTGCGCCAACCAATTTCGGAAAATACTTGCCTGCAAATGTATAATAACGACGATAAACCGAGCGAAGCAAATCTTGGCGCGCAACTGGCATGTTTTTCGGATCGCCGGTTCCGAGGAAATAGTGGCATTTGTCCGTACAAGCACCGCATTTTACACATGAATCGAGGTATACCTGAAACGCACGGTTCTTCTCGGCCAGCTCACCAATCTTCGCAATGGCAACTTCCTGCCAGTTATCGATCAACTCCCCTGGAAACCCGAGGTCAGTATTATGTTTTGGATGTGCCACGTAGGATTCAAGATCCTCCATGGCGCCACATTTGAGTTGCGGAACTGCCAGCGGATCAGCCACAAATTTTGGTCCGCCTTCTGCATTTATGTCTAACGATGCCATAATCAGCCCTCCTTATTCTTCTAGTTTCTTGGCCCAAGGAACGATGTGGCGTTTTTCACGCGAGTTATCGATCTGGTTGCGCGTGGGGCTAAAGAATATGCCGGGACCATGTAGCAGTTTGGAGATCGGAAAGATGATCATCAGGAACACAACCGAACCAAGGTGGACCAATAAAACCGGGCTCATCGGAAGCTCATTAATCTGGAAACGCATCAGTCCAAGGAAGAAACCTTTGACCATAATGATGTCCGTGTGATTGACGAATTTCATCATCATCCCACTACCAGTAATTCCCATCAACAGTATCAGCATCAGATAGTCCGAAGGGCTAGAGATATAGCGAATGCGGTTAACAACGATCCGGCGCACTAACAGACCCGCAAGGCCAATTGTCATCGCAAAGCTGGCATAAACACCAAACGGCTGGATGATCTGAACCCACCACCAAACATCAAATGTGAAATACCGGATGTGGCGCAACAGTACGACCAACATCCCGAAATGGAATAGATATCCAAACAGCCAAATCCATTTGTTGGACTTGAAGAGACTTTCGAACAACACAACTTCGCGGAACATACGGAAATATACACCGCCCTGTGAACGCGGAGCAGGCATGGTAGGAATCTTTAACGGTGCAGGGGCTTTTGCGTAGCGTCTAATCTTCATTCCGGTCCCGACAACGAGCAGCAACGTAGCTAGATAGAATAGAAATGCATACAACACAGCCGTCACGTCAATTCCTTCCTTTGGCGAGTCCGGCACCGAAGACATCGATACCGAGCCACGTAATAGTTCGCCCTGTTACATATTATTATATTACAGAGCCTTAGCCGCAGTTTATACGCAGCCAGTTGGCTTAGGCAGACCAGCAATCTTACATGCCTGTTTCGCTGGACCGTAAGGGAACAGTTCATACATGTACTTGTTATTTCCAACCTCAGGGCCCATCGATTTCTTGATCGACTTGATCAATACACGAACCGCTGGAGCGATCTGGTATTCTTCGTAGTAATCACGCAGGAAGTTCACCACGGCCCAATGCTCTTCGCCCATTTCAACTTCTTCAGCAGCCGCTATTATGTCGGCCAATTCTCTGGACCATTCACTTAGGTTAGTGATGTAGCCTTCTTCATCATGTTCTACGGTAGTGCCATTTACATCATATGCCATTTTTATATTCCTCTATTGCTGTTTATGCCCCGGTTTTCCCGAGATACTTCGTTGTTATTAAAGCCAGTTTTGAACGCGATCGTGGGTTGCGGAGAGATCTACGAAACCCTCGTAGTCTACCGAAATCACACCCTCGGCCATCCGGCCAGCGTCGATACCGCGTGCGGCAAGATCTGCGCCCAATACGTATAGGGATACATCAGAACCCATTTTCGATAGCGCTTCACTTATGGCTGTTCCTGTGACTGCGCCATAAACGCCATCCTCGATCATCAGAACTGCGTCACCCTCATGTGTATGGCCAAGACAACTCAACAGTGTCTGGTTCTGGAAAGGCGATTTGTTAACTGTGTGTAAAGTTCCCATTGTTCCCTCCTAAAAGCTCAGAACGACGTCTTGATCGGCCATTACTTCGGCCATTTCCGCGCGAGAAATCAAACGGATCGATGACTTTTCAGCATAGTCGTCGTCTTCGTCCTCGTATTCGATGTTTTGCAGATCGTCCAAAGTCAGGCCGCGCTCTTCGAGAGATTCTTTCTCCACGTAAAGCTTGGTAACCTCGTAATCGCCCAGCGCACGATACGTCGCCGAGAAATTCTTGAGGCCGATTTCCTTTGTGTCCTGACCTTTAGTCAACTGGAACACGCCATCATCGAGAAACGCCAAAGAGACGTCCTGATCAAAAGCCGCGCCAATCAGCACAACTTCCAAACTTTCTTGTGCGTAAATCGTGCCGTAAGGCGCTTTACGATTCACATAGAGGAATTTTTTTATTGTTTCGCTCATTTCAATCCCCCTAGTCGCCAAACGTGATCGTGCGATCGGCTTGAATGCCCATCTCGATCAACTGGCCGAGGCCGGAAATCCGGAAACCCTCGGCGATGTTATCGGCGTCTTTGCCTTGACGTTTCGCTTCGTTTTCATCCAACAAGCCCCGGCGTTGGGCAGCGGCGATACAGATCACAAGATCCAGATCATGCTCTTTGCCCAGTGCAGTCCACTGCTCTTGAATCTGGCGGTCATCCTGTGGCGGGATCGATAGACGTGTGCCTACGTTAACCCCGTCATGATAGAAGAACACCCGCGAAACCTCATGGCCCTTGGCCAATGCAGCTTTTACGAAGTTATAGGCCGAATCCGACGCTTGGTGCTGATACGGCCCTTCTGAAACTACGATTCCGAATTTCACGTCAATTCACCCCTTAGAAGTGTACGTGGGCCGACGCGTTCATCGTTTTACGAGAACCGGTCCATGTATCGATGTGATGTTTAGTAAACGCGAGGTCGGTCATTTCGAAGAAACGAGCCCAGCCGATACGTTCGATCCATTCACCTACACGCTCCCAATGCTTCGCATCGGTTTTGTAGGCGTCCAGAATCTTGCGAACCACTTCACGAACTTCCGGCCAATGTGGCGGGTTGTTTGGAAGGTTGGCCACGGCAAGTTTGTGGAAGGTTGGCTTGGAACGCGCGTTCGAGTGCTTACCGCCAACCCAGATAGCAATTTTTGTGCTTTCTGCGGAGTTGATCTGCATAGGCGGGCATGGAGGGTAACACGCGCCACAACATACACATTTCTTCTCGTCGATTTCTAGCGAAGGCTTGCCGTTAACCATGGCAGGGCGGATGGCCGCAACCGGACAACGGGCAACAACTGCTGGACGTTCACATACGTTACCAACAAGATCGTGGTTGATTTTTGGTGGTTTGGTGTACTGAACGTTGATCGCAATATCACCTTGACCGCCGCAGTTGATCTGACAACAAGAGGTCGTGATGCGAACACGGTTTGGCATTAATTCGGTGATGAAGTCTTTGTGCAGGTCGTCCATAAGACCTTTCACAACACCGGAGGCGTCCGTGCCCGGAATATCGCAATGCAGCCAGCCCTGTGTGTGTGAAATCATGGAAACCGAACCACCAGTGCCGCCAACCGGGAAACCGGCTTCGGTCAAGGCATCGACCAACGGCTGAACTTTAGCGTGATCGGAAACCATATACTCGATATTCGAACGCGTCGTGAAACGAACGTGACCATCGGCGAACTCGTCACCGATGTCACAAAGTTTACGGACTGTGTATACGTCCATCTGGCGCTGTGTACCTGCGCGTACGGTAAATAGATCATCACCGGACTTGGAAACGTGATGCAAAACACCCGGTTTCAGGCGTTCGTGCCAATCCCAGTTGCCATAATTTTCGATACTTGTCGGATGCATGTACTGGAAAGGGTCAGGTACACCGACCTCGTTCGGAGTGCGTGGCTTTACTCTCATTTCGTTCATTTTTATTCCTCCACTCCTGCAATCGGGCAGGAAAATAAATCAAATTGGGGCTCGCTTCCGACTTAATCGTCGGCAGCCACCGTCATGCCGGCGTCCAGCGCTTTCTTTTCAAAGTACTTGGCAGCTTCGACATCGAAATCATCGGTCCGCACATAACTGGAAGTTGTCGGGTGGTTAACCATGTTCGGATCGGCCACAATATCCATCGCGTCAAGGAACGCAGGAACGCCGATACGGTCGATACATTCACCGATACGCTCATGCTCTAGTGCGTTGTCAGCAAAAAACTCCATTACCTCTTCCGCAAAATCTTCGAGCTTCTCGAAATCTTCGTCGGTTTCCAGCTTCATGAAGGGAATAATCATTGTGCCCATCAAGTCGCCAACTTTCAGGGAGCGCTTACCGCCAATCATGATGGATGCGCCGCGATCATTACCCGGACTAAGCGCCTTGGTCATTACGTTGATGCAATGCATGCAGCGAACGCACGATCTGTTGTCGATTTCCATTGTATCATCGTCGTTAAGCGAGATGGCTCGTGTTGGGCACATGGTAACAACGGTATCTATTGTATATTTACGACCTTTTTCCTTGATGTGCTCTTTAACCATATCTTGCTTGATAACGATGTCGTCGCGCCATGTGCCGATTACAGCAAAATCGGCGCGGTGGATCGCGTTCACGCAGTCATTACCGCAACCTGAGAATTTGAATTTGAACTTATATGGCATCGCCGGACGATGCATTTCATCCAACAAACGGTTGATAATCCCGCGGTGCGCTTTTACGCCATCAAAGCATGATTGCTCGCAACGCGCATGGCCAACGCAGGACATCGCCGTACGAAGTGCCGGACCAGCACCACCAAGATCGAAACCTAGTTCGTTGAACGCGTCAAACGCAGGTTGTGCATTTTCGGAAGTGCAACCCTGAAACATGATGTCGCCGGACTGACCGTGGAAAGCAATAAGGCCGGAACCATGCTCTTCCCAAACGTCACAAAGTTTGCGCAGGATGTCTGTTGTATAGTGAAAACCCGCTGGCGGCATAACCCGCAGAGTGTGAAATTCTTTAGACGCCGGATAGTCACCGGCAACTTCCGAGAAACGTGGGATGATACCACCACCATACCCAAAAACGGAAAGAGTGCCGCCTTTCCAGAAACCAAGGCGTTCTTCATAACTATGATTTAGCTGACCCAAGAGATCGTTCATCATAGGAGCATACTGAGCATCTTTTGTGTCGCGCAGGCGCTTGATGCCCGTAACAAAGCTCGGCCATTTGCCGCCTTCAAGTTGATCCAACATCGGGGTCTCGTGCTGCGGATTAACTTTTTCCTCGTTAGCGTCTTTCATCTCATATCCTCCATTGAAAGCCCAATCTAGCTTCAGACCAGCGTGAACGTTTGCGTCCGTGGGTCGTTAATTCCTCCGCAAAGCATTAAATATTTGCAATGTTTCTCTGTACATTTATATATACCGATAATCGAATGTAAAGAAAAACATGGGCAGAGAGTAATAGAGTTACGTCGAAGGGGCAGTTCGGCTAACATTCTGTTAAACCCGACAGTATTACTCGGAAAAGGTATGATGGAAAAACTTACTGGAATTGCTGGAAATTCCCACTTCGTGTTAGGCAACGACGAAGAATATGCAAAATGGCGGGAAGAAAAACTGTTAGCGGGAAAACGTGGTCTTACGTCAGGCTTTGTCCAGATCTCGGACCCCATGAACATGCGCGAATCGGAAGTAGAAGAGATTTTGTCTCGCTGCCGTAACACCAATATCGCCCTCTATTCGACACCACCAGAATCTGATGACTCGATACTGCGCGAAAATTTGCGGGCGATGGCTGAACGGCTGGGTATGGGCGACCCTGAGGGGCATCGATCAAAGGGTGAGGCGGCCATCGTTGCGTTGACCGTATCCAATCGCCCAAGTCAACGCGGTTTCATTCCTTATTCGCGCAAGGCGCTGAATTGGCACACAGACGGATATTATAACGCGCCAAACAACACGATCCGAGGATTCGTCCTACATTGTGTGCAGGATGCAATGACGGGGGGCGTTAATCAGCTGCTGGACAATGACATCGCCTACATCCGCCTGCGCGACAAAAGCCCTGACTATATTGCTGCGTTGATGCATCCGCAGGCAATGACCATCCCCGAAACACATGAAGAAGACGGCACGTTGCGTCCCGCCTCCATCGGGCCAGTGTTTCATGTGGAAGGGGATGACTTAATAATGCGTTACACAGCACGAACCCGCTCCATAGAGTGGCGGGATGACCCGACAGCGCGCGAAGCCGTGGCCTTTATGCAAAACTTGCTGACTGCAGGAGATCCACTGATGTTGGAGGCCAAGCTAAAACCCGGACAAGGGGTCTTCAACAACAACGCACTTCATAACCGCACCGCCTTTGATCCATCCGAAATCGGAAACCATAGCCGCCGCATCATGTATCGCGTAAGGTTTAACAAACGAATTGGGAGTATTTGAAATGGCAAAATTGAGTGATCTTATTATCGGACACCCCGACGTGGACAGTTTTGAACAACTTGGACGCCTCGTCGCACATGCAGGTGAATCTGGTGTGATGTTCATGGAATACGACATCAAACCTGACTACCGCGATACGCCCAAAAAATGGGAATGGCGGCTCGAAGCACTGTTTACGCGAGGTCTTAAATATGACCGATAGCGAAGAAGCCATCCTAATACAGGATGTCGAGTTGCCTTTCCAAAAGTCGGCAACTTTGAAAGATGTGACGTTGTTTGGTGGCATGAAAGTATTGCGGATGACATTTCGGGAACGTAAACGGTTTACTATGATCGATCTCGATCCGCATACGGCAACCACGATTGCAAAATCACTGCAAACATGGGCTGATCAGAATAAATAGGACGCGACTATGGACCATTTACCCATTTTCCTCGATGTAAAAGGCAAGACAGTTATCGTTGACGGAGGTGGTACTATTGCTGCGCGCCGTGTCGAACGTGCGCTGGATGCCGGAGCGATAGTCCATGTTTATGCGGAAGTACTGTGTGACGAATTTCGAGATCTGAAAAACCGCCCCTCGCTGACGCACCACACCGAAGCCCCGCGGTTACCAGATTTTATCGGGGTTACTGTAGCCTACGGTGCGACCGAAAATGAGGAACGCGATCGCCACCTTTACGACATGGCCAACCACAACCACGTGCTGGCAAATATTGCGGACGTAACCGAATACTGCGATTTCATCACGCCCTCGATTATTGATCGTTCTCCTTTGGTTATCGCGATTTCATCCGGAGGAGCAGCCCCGATTATCGCACGGATCTTACGCGCACGAATTGAGGCAATTTTGCCCGCAGCATATGGAACTCTTGCCGCGTTTACAGGGCGGTTGCGTGAACGGGTAATGACAAAGTTAAAAACCCCAGAGTCTCGTCGGAAGTTCTGGGAAAACACAATCGACGGGCCGGTTGCCGACAAGTTTCTATCGGGCCACCCAAAAGCGGCAAAGAAGCAATTCCTTATTGAGCTGGATGCGGCTGCGCTTGGTCAAGACGTTAAAAAGGTCGGCGAAGTGTACTTGGTTGGTGCCGGTCCCGGCGACCCCGATCTTCTTACCTTTCGCGCCCTGCACCTGATGCAACGCGCCGACGTTGTTCTTTACGATCGCCTGATCGGCGAAGGCATCATCAATTTAGTGCGCCGCGACGCTGAACGAATTTTCGTAGGTAAGCGCCCCAACGATCATGCAATGGAGCAACACGAAATCTCAAACCTTATGGTCAAGCTGGCCCGCGAGGGCAAAAGGGTCCTCCGTCTTAAAGGTGGCGATCCATTTATCTTCGGGCGCGGAGGCGAGGAATTGGAAGCGCTGGCAGCCGCAAATGTAAATTTCCAAGTCATACCAGGCATAACGGCGGCCTCCGGTTGCGCCTCTTACGCGGGCATTCCCTTGACACACAGAGACCATGCGCAATCCTGTGTGTTTGTCACAGCGCACGGCAAAGACGGCGTGCTTTCACTGGATTGGGAAACAATGGCGCGGCCCGGTCAAACGGTCGCCATATACATGGGCCGTTCCTCGCTGAATTTCCTGATGGAAGAATTCATCCGTCGCGGCGTGGACCCGAATACTCCAGCCGCAATTGTGGATAACGGAACAAGGCCGAACCAGCAAGTCGTCAAAGGAACGCTCTCGAACCTGTTCGAGAAAGCCGAAGCCGCCAATCTCCCCGGCCCAGCGCTAGTTATTGTCGGTTCTGTCGTGGAACTAAGCGATACGCTGAACTGGTACAAAAACTTCGAAGCCGACAAGCACACTATGAGCTTGGGTGCGAGTGCGGATCTATAACTTCGCGAATCTGGCCGGCCTTCTTTTCGGCCAATGCCTGCCGCAGGATCTGCGTGGCGCTGCTTAAAAATAGCCCAGCCATCACGCCGGCAACAATCAAATCCGGCCACCCACTTGCGGTGCCCCAAACCCCCAATGCCGCAATCATCACCGCCGCGTTGCCAATCGCATCGTTGCGCGAACACAACCAGACGGACCGCACATTTGCATCCCCGTCCTTATATTTCATCAATAACAGTACCGAGGCAACGTTCGCCAATAACGCCAGAAAACCGATCATCCCCATGATCTCGGCCTCAGGGATGGCGATGTAAAACACGCGCCAAACGGTGGATCCAGCCACCCAAAGCCCCATCGCAAACAAGGTAAACGCCTTGAACAACGCTGCATTTGTGCGCACCGCCACCGATGCGCCAATTGCGGCCAGCGAGATCCCGTAGGTCATCGCATCGCCCAAAAAATCCAACGCATCCGCCTGCAACGCCTGCGAGCCAGCCAAGTGCCCTGCTGCCATCTCTACAAAAAACATCGACGCGTTAATCGCGATTACGACCCACAATATCTGCTTATATCGCGTCGACATTCCATCGAAGGTTTTTTGGGGCCCTGAGCAACCGCATTCCGACATTTTCAAATCCTCTTTCCTTTATCTTTCCATATATATAATCTCTCTAGTGACTAGAGCATCAAGAGGTTTATTTGAAAATGTTGTCCATCGGCGAACTATCTATCAAAACTGGCGTTAAAGTCCCGACGATCCGGTATTATGAACAGATGAATCTTGTCACTGCTCCGGAACGGTCCGAGGGAAACCAACGGCGGTATACGACCGTGGAACTGGAACGACTGACATTCATCAAACACGCTCGTGACCTTGGCCTAAAAATCGACGCGATTCGCGAGTTGCTGGATCTCTCGGCCCATCCTGAGCAACCATGCGCAGATGCAAACCGCATCGCTGAAGACCACCTCTCGGCCACGCGCAAACGGATCGCGCAATTGCAAAGGTTGGAAGCAGAGCTGATGCGGATCACCGAGGGTTGCCACGGTGACAGTATAAAAGATTGTTATGTGATCCAGTCGTTGTCGGATCACGCTTTATGTAAGGATACGCACTGATTAGGGCGATATGGTTTTTTCGTTCACAGTGACAAAAGACCGGACAAATCCGCGAATGTGCTGAATTGCGTGGTATGCTCGATCTCACTAACAGGATTTCTGCGATATCCATTGGTGAATAGAGAAAACCTGATCCCGGCCGCTACTGCAGTTTCGGAATCCACTTCGCTGTCACCGACATACCAAACATCTTCGCGTCCCAGCTGTTTGATGCAATCGTGCAGCATCGCTGGGTCCGGCTTATGTGTCGGCAAGCTGTCACCGCCAACAACCGCATCGAAATACTGGTTGATTTTCAGGCCTTCCAGCACCTGCAATGTAATCTTGTGTACTTTGTTGGTACACACACCCATCACATATCCGCGCGATTTCAACAGCTCTAGCGCATCGCGTACACCTGGATACAAAATCGTTTCAGCAACGGGGTTTTCCCCGTAGAGCTTTTCGAATGTTGCCGTCAATTCAGCATGACGTTGTTCAGTGAATTCTATTCCAGAATGATTCATCACACGCTTCACCAGCGTCGGTACACCGTTGCCGATAAACGAGTGGATCACTTCGAGTGATAATGGCTGATAGCCCAAGGATTCCAACAACGCATTCGCCGTTAAACGTAAGTCTGGTGCAGAGTCGCAAAGCGTTCCATCAAGGTCAAAAATTACAGCGCGCATTAAGAATGCCTTCCATTTTATCGAGCAGCCCATCGAGGGGATCTGATCTTTCGGTCCCACACCAGTTTCAGCCACTTGTTTCATCGCTTCGTATAGATCACGGCGAAGGTCGGCCGGCCCGGCTTCCCTGCGGGACGCATCAAGTCGTCCGCGGTATTGCAGTTCCCCATTGGTGTTAAAACCAAAGAAGTCCGGTGTGCACGCAGCGTCATAAGCCTTGGCAATATCTTGTGTTTGATCGTGCAAGAACGGGAACGGAAAACTGTGTTTCGCCGCCGCTGCTTGCATACCTTCAAAGCTATCCTCGGGGTATCCGTCGGCATCGTTACCGTTGATGGCAACCACACCAATGCCTAGATCGGCAAGGTCCTTCGCATCCCGGATTATTCGGTCAAGAATGGATTTTACATAGGGGCAATGGTTGCAAATGAACATAACCAGCGTGCCATTTGGACCCGCCACATCGCCAAGCGAAACCATGCTTCCGTCGATATTCTTCAACGCAAAGTCCGGCGCTTTCCAACCGAAATCACACACTGGAGGAATGGCAGCCATTGTATTCTCCTAACAATTTGTTCAGTCTTAATACGACGTTAGATTCACTTATATTGCCAATAATTTCCTACCGCGCGGCTTCAGAAGCATCGCGAATGGCACGGATATTCACACCATAAGGTGCAGGATCAGCAACGGAACCGCCCTTGAATACTGCCGAACCAGCCACAAGAACGTTCGCACCGGCCGCCGCCATAAGCGGGCCGGTTTCGGGCGTAATGCCACCGTCGATCTCGATGTGAATGTCGCGATCACCGATCATCGTACGGATTTCCTTAACCTTTTCGATCTGACTGTGAATGAACTTCTGGCCGCCAAAGCCGGGGTTCACGGTCATCACGCAAACCATGTCGATTAGATCCATCACATATTCAATCGAACTTGCGGGCGTAGACGGGTTCAGCGCAACACCAGCCTTGCACCCTAGGTCACGGATGTATTGTAGCGAGCGATGCAAGTGCGGCCCCGCTTCAACATGGATCGTCAGGTAATCGGCACCGGAATCGGCAAATGCCTTTAAATACTGGTCGGTCGGCGCAATCATCAGATGCACGTCCATTACCGTTTTAATATGTGGACGGATTGCTTTGCAGGTGTCCGGTCCAAAAGTGATGTTTGGAACAAAATGCCCATCCATCACGTCAACATGAACCCAGTCACATCCTTCTGCCTCGATTGCACGAATTTCCGCGCCAAAGTTGGCAAAGTCAGACGCCAGAATTGACGGAGCGATTTTGATAGAACGGTCCATGATATTCCTCGATTAAATTGGAGCGCGGAGTCGCCCCGCACCCATATGCGGGGCGTCAGTACCTTAGCTAACTTTTGGATCAAGAGAGCCGTCAGCATAACGCTTTGCCATATCGTCCATTGGTATCGCCTTGATTTTGCCAGCATTTCCGGCCGCACCAAACGCCTCGAACCGCTCGATACACAAGGTTTCCATTATAGCCATGGCCGGAATGTTAAATTTGCGCGGATCAAACTCGCCACCTTTTTCAGCGGCAACTTTTCGGTACTGTCCAGTGATCGCCATTCGATTGTCGGTGTCGATATTAACCTTACGCACACCATTCTTGATGCCACGGACGATTTCGTCAAGGGGAACGCCATAAGTCTGAGGTATGTTCCCGCCAAACTCGTTAATGATATCTTGCAATTCTTGCGGAACCGAAGACGAGCCGTGCATAACAAGATGCGTATTTGGAAGTTTGGCATGAATCTCTTCGATAACGTTCATTGCCAGCGTATCACCTGTTGGCTTTTTGCTGAACTTGTAGGCGCCATGGCTAGTTCCACAAGCAATCGCCAGTGCATCCACCTTGGTTAGTTTCACAAATTCAACGGCTTGGTCCGGATCAGTCAGCAACTGCTCCATCGAAAGCTTACCCTCAGCGCCTGAACCGTCTTCGTCCGACGCCTCGCCGGTTTCCAATGAACCAAGCACACCAAGCTCGCCCTCGACAGACGCACCAACCCAATGGGCCATCCGCGATACGCGCTCTGAAATATCAACGTTATATTCGAAAGATGCTGGCGTTTTCATGTCAGCTTCAAGTGACCCGTCCATCATAACCGATGTAAAACCGTATCGAATTGCTGACGAACATGTCTGTTCGTCGTTGCCGTGATCCTGATGCATACAAATTGGAATATTCGGGTGCATTTCCGACAACGCCTGAACGATATGACGCAGCATAATATCGCCGGCATAGGCGCGCGCACCGGTGCTTGCTTGCAAAATAACCGGCGCGTTCGACTTCTCGGCGGCGCGCATAATTGCCAAGCCTTGTTCCATATTGTTGATGTTGAACGCGGGCATGCCGTAGTCGTTATCTGCTGCGTGATCCAGCAATTGTCGAAGGGTAATCAGGGCCATTGATATTATCCTTTAGTTAACCGCAGCGCGGCGGAGGGCGGCTATAGCAGGCAGTTCTTTGCCTTCTAGCCATTCGAGAAACGCACCACCTGCGGTGGAGACATACGTGAAATCTTGTGCCACACCAGCCACGTTCAAAGCAGCAACGGTATCCCCGCCTCCTGCGATAGATGCTAGTGTGCCGTCTTTGGTCAACGCCGCTGCGACTTTTGCTAAAGCGATGGTCGCCATATCAAACGGCTCCATCTCGAACGCACCCATCGGGCCATTCCAGAGGATCGTTTTAGAGTTGGCAAATACTTCAGCAACTACCTCAACCGACTTAGGGCCAGCATCGAGGATCATCGCATCGTCTGGGCAACCGTCCAGATCAGTCGTGATGTTCTTGGCATTTGGCGCGAAGTCATAAGCACAAACCACATCCACCGGTAAAATGATTTTGCAGCCGAATTTTGCAGCCAGCGCGCGAATTTCATGTACCGTCAGCACCTGATCTTCTTCGCAAAGCGACTTACCAATCGGGTGACCGTCCGCCAACATAAACGTATTCGCCATACCACCACCAACAACGACCGTATCAACCTTGCCAACAAGGTTCTTCAGTACCGATATTTTCGATGAAACTTTGGCGCCGCCAACGACGGCAACAGCCGGGCGCTTCGGATCTTCCAGCGCTGCGGTAAGTGCCGCAATTTCTTCGGCCATCAAGGGGCCAGCAAAGGCAGGAAGCAACGCAGCGATGGCCGCTGTCGAAGCATGGGCGCGATGCGCTGCCGAAAAGGCGTCATTCACATAGATATCACCAAGTTTGGCCAATTCACCCGCAAAGCTCGCATCATTTGCTTCTTCGCCCGGATAGAAACGCACGTTTTCGCAAAGCATAACGTCGCCGTTAGTTAGCGCGTTGGATGCAACAACGGCTGCCTCACCAGTGCAGTCTTCCAGGAAACTCACCGTCTGCCCAAGCGCCTCGGCCAGTTCTGGAACGATGGGAGCAATGGTGAAATCCATGTTCCGCTCGCCTTTTGGGCGGCCGAAATGGGACAACACGGTAACACGTGCACCAGCTTCCAGCAGTGGTTTGATGCCCGCCGCGAACCGCTTGATGCGCGTTGCGTCGGAAACCTTACCGTTCTGAACAGGCGCATTAAGGTCGGCGCGGACAACAAGACGTTGTCCGGCCACTTCGTTGACATTTATGGTGCGAAAGCCGCTCACAAAAATGCCCCCATTGCTACAGCAGTATCAGCCATACGATTCGAGAAACCCCACTCATTGTCATACCAGGTCAGGATGCGACAGGATGTACCAGCCTGAACTTTGGTCTGATCCATATGGAAAGTAGAGGAGTGTGGATCGTGGTTAAAGTCGATCGAAACCAGTGGCAGATCGGTGTATCCAAGAACGCCTTTCATGGGACCATCAGCCGCTGCACGGATCGCATCGTTGATTTCCTCAACCGTTGTCGCACGTTTTGCTGTGAACTTGAGATCAACTACAGAAACGTTGGGTGTAGGAACGCGGATCGCAACGCCATCCATCTTGCCAGCCATTTCCGGCAGAACAAGGCCAACAGCCTTTGCAGCACCAGTCGAAGTTGGGATCATCGACAAACCTGCAGCGCGTGCACGGTAGAAATCGGTGTGCATTGCATCAAGCGTCGGCTGATCGCCAGTATAAGAGTGAATCGTTGTCATGAAGCCGTGATCAATGCCAATGGTGTCGTTCAGCACCTTAACCACGGGTGATAGGCAGTTAGTAGTGCATGACGCGTTTGATACAACGATGTCGTCAGCTGTTAGAATGTCGTGATTCACACCATAAACGATGGTTTGATCAGCGCCCGCACCCGGCGCAGAGATAAGAACGCGTTTGGAACCATTCTCCAAGTGCGCAGCTGCGGCTTCACGTTTGGTGAAGAAACCGGTGCACTCCAGCGCAATGTCAACGTCGCCCCATGGCAAATTCTTTGGGTCCCGTTCGGCAGTTACCGAGATCGGGCCGGTGCCAACGTCAATAGTGTTGCCATCAACCGTAACAGTCGCCGGGAAACGGCCGTGAACGGAGTCAAAACGCAAAAGATGTGCGTTCATTTCGACTGGGCCAAGATCGTTAATCGCAACAACTTCGATGTCTGTACGACCGGACTCGATGATCGCGCGAAGGACGTTACGGCCGATGCGGCCAAATCCGTTAATACCCACTTTGATAGCCATAATTCCGATTCCCTTTTTCTTAGTTAGACAACAGATCACGAGCAGCCTGTGCCATCGCGCCTGGGGTGATTCCAAATTTCTCACAAGGCTTATCGGCTAGTGCCGATGCCTCGACGCCACTCATACCAATATATGCGGAATTGTCACCAAGCATCTTGTCCCACCCCCGCTCAATTGTCGCCTACAACCCGACCTATGGGGCCGTGGGAAGGATAGCGTTGCGATAACCCTTCGATTTGGCTGTAAAAACTCAAAACAAGGTGCCGAAACAACTGCAGTGCAGACGTCATCCCCAGTCAGAAATCCGGTAGGCACTTCCTATTTGTTACCCAAGAGCCCGCGCTTTTCAAATTGGGCCAGGGTCTCGTTTTCAGGCGTATCGTGATAGGCAGCAACTGTGTCTACTTTGTTGGCAGAACCAAAAACAAATGGCGTGCGCCCGTTCAGTTCGGTGGTTTGTTGGTCAAGTATGACATCGATACCGTCTGTTGCCTTTCCCCCCGCCTGCTCGATAACGAAAGCAATCGGTGCGCATTCATAGATCATCCTCAAGCGACCACGTTTGTAGCCTTCGCGGGCGTCACTGGGATAAAGGAATATACCGCCTCGCGACAAAATCCGATGCGTTTCCGCCACCAGTGAAGCAATCCACCGCATGTTGAATTCGCGGCCACGTGGGCCTTCAGCGCCGTCAACCATATCATCGATATACGCACGAACAGGCCGCGACCAATGGCGGTAATTTGAGGTATTGATAGCGAACTCCGACGATTCAACAGGAATTTGCATGCGGCGTTCAACCAACAAGAATTCACGGGTGCGGGTATCAAGCGTGAAATGCATAGTTCCATCACCGAACGTGACGACCAGCCCACCTTGCGGCCCGAAAATGAAGTACCCTCCGGCAATCTGTTCGCGCGCAGGACGAAGAAAGCTGGCGTCTTTATCGTCAACGGCGGGGAAGATCGAAAAGATCATGCCGATGGAAATATTTACGTCGATGTTCGAAGAGCCATCCAGCGGATCAATCGCGAGCGCCAGATCGCCGGCTGCATTCAGAGCAACAACTTCGTCCTGCTCCTCTGATGCGTACCATCTAACCTGCGTATCCTGCAGCGCGGTCATGTATGCGTCATCCGCAATCAAATCGAGCGCTTTTTGACCATCACCTCCCAGATTCGTACCAACTGCTGCCGCCAAATCTCCTGCAAGTGGTCCGTCAGCGATCGTCTGCGCGAGTTTTTCAGAAACATCTGCCAAGGCCAACATCACCGGCATCAGCGCGGTTGGGATGTCCGCGGTATTCTTTAATAGTGCGTGCTCGGTCATGTAGTCAGGCCTCCAATTTAATTTTGCCATTCTAGCGTTTGGCGGCGCGTTTGAAAAATAAAATCGCTTTTTCTGTCTGCTGTTGGACTATATTTTTAGCGCACGCGGTTAAGAATTTCATAGTCAGGCAACAAGGTCGTTTTCCACCGCAATTGACGTAGAAAGTGTCGTTGGATTTATTGACCGTTTCTCAGAAATACGCAACAGTTTGCCGGTTGCAACGCAGGAGGCACCTTTGAACCCAGATTACATTATTGTCGGCAGCGGATCCGCGGGTTCCGCGATGGCGTACCGCCTTTCCGAAGACGGGCAACACAACGTCTTGGTCATCGAATTCGGAGGCACCGACGCTGGGCCATTGATCCAGATGCCAGCCGCGCTTTCTTATCCGATGAACATGAAAACCTACGATTGGGGTTACAGCTCTGAACCAGAGCCCCACCTTGACGGACGGTCTTTGGTGACACCGCGCGGTAAGGTTGTCGGCGGATCATCTTCAATAAACGGAATGGTCTATGTGAGGGGGCACGCCAAAGATTACGATTATTGGGAAGAACAAGGCGCCAAAGGCTGGGGACACGGCGACGTGCTTCCGTATTTCAAACGCATGGAAAGCTGGCACGACGGGGGGCACGGTGGTGACCCATCATGGCGCGGTACCGATGGCCCGTTGCATGTAACTCGTGGCCCCCGCGCAAACCCGTTATTTCAGGCGTTTGTCGACGCTGGCAGTCAAGCTGGATACGAAATCACCGACGATTATAACGGCGAAAAACAAGAGGGCTTCGGCCCGATGGAACAAACCGTCTGGAAAGGGCGGCGTTGGTCTGCGGCAAACGCGTACCTAAAACCGGCCTTGAAGCGCCCTAATGTTGACTTGAAACGTGGGCTGGTGCGTAAAGTGGTGATCGAGGACGGTCGCGCTGTCGGAGTTGAAGTGGAATTCAACGGAAAAATCGAAATTATCCGCGCCAACCGCGAAGTGGTCTTGGCGGCTGGGTCTATCAACTCTCCCAAAATCCTGTTGCTTTCGGGCGTCGGCCCAGCGGCGGACTTGGCAGAACATGGCATTGATCTGGTCGTTGATCGGGCTGGTGTTGGCCAGAACCTGCAAGACCATTTGGAACTGTATATACAGCAGGCTTGCATATTGCCAATAACACTTTTCAAGCACTGGAACCTGTTTTCCAAGGCTCTGATCGGCGCGCAATGGCTGTTTACCAAAACAGGTCTCGGCGCATCTAACCAGTTTGAATCTGCTGCATTTGTTCGCTCTAAGACAGGTGTTGAATACCCTGACATTCAATACCATTTCCTGCCCATCGCTGTACGCTATGACGGACAAGCTGCTGCCGAAGGGCACGGATATCAAGCCCACGTCGGACCAATGCGATCAGCTTCTCGCGGGGCAGTGACGCTGCGATCCGCCGATCCTCTGGATCCGCCGAAAATCCAGTTCAATTACATGAGTAAATCCAAAGATTGGGAAGATTTCCGCAACTGTATTCGCCTGACTCGCGAGATTTTCGGGCAAGAAGCATTCGCGCCTTATGCGGGCAAAGAAATCCAACCCGGTTCTGCCGTGCAAACTGATGAGGAGTTGGACGATTTCATCCGTGAACACGTCGAAAGCGCGTTTCACCCATGCGGCACGGCCAAAATGGGCAGCGCTGACGACCCCACGGCAGTCGTCGATAGCGAGTGCCGCGTGATCGGCGTCGAGGGTTTGCGACTGGCCGATAGCTCTATCTTCCCACGGATTACGAACGGCAACCTGAATGGGCCATCGATCATGGTCGGGGAAAAGGCCAGCGACCATATTTTGGGCAAACCCCCGTTGGCGAAGTCGAACGCCGAGCCGTGGATCAGCCCTCGCTGGGAAAGTGCACAACGCTAAACGAAAAAGCCCCGACGTTTCCATCGGGGCTTTCTTTTATCTAAAACTTAGGGATTAACCTTCGTTTTTGATCTCTTCGCCAGTTTCCTGATCGACAACTTTCATCGATAGGCGAACTTTGCCGCGATCGTCGAAGCCCATCAACTTAACCTTAACTTCTTGACCTTCAGTCAGAATGTCTTTCGGGTGGTTAACGCGCTCGTTCGCCAGCTGGCTAACGTGCACAAGGCCGTCACGTTTGCCGAAGAAGTTAACGAATGCACCGAAGTCCATCAGTTTCACAACTTTACCGATGTAGATTTTGCCAGCTTCAGGAACCGCAACAATTTCGTTGATCATCGCCATGGCTTTCTCGATGCTTTCAGCGTTAGCCGAAGCGATCTTGATTACACCATCGTCGTTGATGTCAACTTTAGCACCGGAAACTTCAACGATTTCGCGGATCACTTTACCACCGGAACCGATCACCTCGCGGATTTTGTCCGCAGGAACGTTCATGGTTTCAATGCGAGGCGCATGGATCGAGAAATCGCCAGCACCTGTAAGTGCCGTACCCATTTCAGCAAGAATTGTCATCCGGCCAGCTTTAGCCTGATCCAATGCCTTTTCCATGATGTCGGCAGTGATGCCCGCCACTTTGATGTCCATCTGAAGCGACGTAATACCAGCTTCGGTACCAGCTACTTTGAAGTCCATATCGCCGAGGTGATCTTCGTCACCAAGGATGTCTGTCAGGATCGCATAGTCGTCACCCTCAAGGATCAAGCCCATCGCAACACCGGCAACAGCAGATTTCAACGGAACACCCGCGTCCATCATCGAAAGCGAGCCGCCACAAACAGACGCCATCGAAGATGAGCCGTTTGATTCAGTGATCTCGGAAACAAGACGCACAGTGTAAGGGAAGTCGGTTGCCGCAGGCAAAACAGCCTGAAGCGCGCGCCATGCCAGTTTACCGTGACCAATTTCGCGACGGCCAGGGCCCATCATGCGGCCAGCTTCACCAACCGAATAGGATGGGAAGTTATAGTGTAGCATGAAGTTGGAACGGTATGTGCCAGTCAACGCATCGATCATCTGTTCGTCGTCGCCAGTACCAAGCGTGGCAACAACCAATCCTTGTGTCTCGCCGCGTGTGAACAATGCAGAACCGTGTGTACGTGGCAGAATGCCTACTTCGGAAACGATCTGGCGAACTGTTGTCAAATCACGACCATCAATACGCTTACCGGTTTTGATAACGTCGCCACGAACAACTGCGGACTCAAGTTTCTTGAAGCAGTTACCAAGTTGGCTATCGTCGCGATCTTCTTCGCTTAGGGCCGCTTTGATAGTGTCACGCGCTGCGGAAATTGCAGTAGTGCGCTCTTGCTTGTCTGTAATTGCGAAAGCAGCACGTACAGCTTCTTCGCCAACTTTTTCAACCTTCGCGTAAAGCTCGGAATAATCAGTAGGTTGGAAGTCAAACATGTCTTTTGCAGCGTCTTCCGCCAGATCAATGATCATGTCGATTACTGGCTGCATTGCATCGTGGCCAAACTTAACCGCACCCAGCATTTCAGCTTCAGAAAGCTCGTATGCTTCTGATTCAACCATCATCACGGCGTCTTTAGTACCGGCAACGATCAGGTCCAAACGCTGCTCTGGATTTTCACGCAGCTTGTGCATGTCATCGCAAGACGGGTTCAAGGTGTATTCGCCATCAACGAAACCAACACGCGCACAACCGATTGGGCCACGGAATGGCGCGCCGGAAAGTGTCAGTGCAGCGGATGCGGCAATCATTGCAACGACATCTGGATCATTTTCCAGATCGTGCGAAAGAACGGTACAGATAACCTGTGTTTCGTGCTTGAAGCCCGGAACGAACAGAGGGCGGATTGGACGGTCGATCAGACGCGATGTCAGTGTCTCTTTTTCAGTAGGACGCGCTTCGCGTTTGAAGAAGCCACCTGGGATTTTACCAGCGGCGTAATATTTCTCTTGGTAATGTACTGTCAGTGGGAAGAAGTCGAAGCCAACCTTCGGTTTCTTTTCGAACACAACAGCACATAGAACGCTTGTTTCACCCAAAGTGGCGATAACACATGCGTCTGCTTGACGGGCAATCTTGCCAGTCTCAAGGGTCAGCGTCTCGCCGCCCCATTCGATTGATTGTTTGAATTCTTTGAACATTTTCATTTTCCTATTTGCGGTTCATCCCCCATGGACGAAACCCGCGGTGTAGCCGTTGCTACGATCTTAAACGCAAAACGCGCCCGTGAAGGCGCGCTTTGGTATTCTTAGCGACGAATGCCGAGACGCTCAATAAGCGACTTATAACGCGCTTCGTCTTTGGAACGTGTGTAGTCCAACAGTTTACGACGTGTCGCAACCATTGTCAGAAGACCGCGACGCGAGTGATTGTCCTTTTTGTGGGACTTAAAGTGCTCGGTCAGGGTTTTGATACGGCTGGTCAGGATCGCAACCTGAACTTCGGGGGAACCAGTGTCACCCTCTTTAACTGCGAATTCTTTGATCAAACGTTCTTTTTCTGCAGGCGTAATCGACATCATATATTCCTTATATTTAAGGTTTCATAAACCTTAATGCTTCGGCGGATGCCAAGATGTCGTCCAGCAACGTCAAAACAAAAAGGGCCGCCAAAGGGAATCCCAAGACGACATGCGCGCGTATAGAGGGTTTTTATGGTTTTGGGAAGGGGATTTCTATTGCATCGGTACGCAATATGGATTCAAATGGATAGGCCCGCCGTCGTTTCAGCTAATTGTCTAGACTAGCAGCCCTTTTTGGGCGTGGATCGACGGTGTGGCTTCACCGTGACGTTCTTAGGTCCCGGCTTTTTGCCTGCTCTTACCGTACGTTTGACGGTTTTGCATTTACCCATCTGCATCACCTCCTTTCTGAAGCATATAGCTCCATAGTGAGATTATGACAGCGGGCCTGATTATATCTGACTCAATTAATTTGTTGAGTCAATACAATACACTAAATAGCCATACCATTATTTCCGAATATACCCCATAGGGTGTCACCACCAACGCTCTGGCTGCACCTTATAACCGATATACAAAGGATGTTTTGGGTGTCCGGCCTTCGTTAACCCCAAATGTTTGGGGGAAACGGGAAGACTGCGCAACAAGGTTTCAACATGCAGCCCGCGATCCATATGTTCACCGTTCGCACCCCAAGCAGCGACCAGATCATCGGCCCATTCGATACCTTTGCGGATCGTTTCATCGTTCAGCGGGCCAACAGGGTCAGCAACCGAGCGCATCACCTTTGGGTCCGTTGCGCGAAACGCAAAAATATTGCAAACGCGGAAAGCACCATACCCCAACGTCCGCGCCCGCCGCTCACATCGCTCGACCGTCGGATCATTCTGCACCTCTGTCGCGGTCGAAGGATTCAACATCAGAAACATCACCTTTTTGGCACCCTCATCCCAAACACGGGTCAGGTCATAGCGATATTTCTCGCAGTCCGAATAAGTTGCAATCGAGGGCGCGTCGCCCTTTGTGTGTTCACGTATAATCATCCGGTTTGCATGGCAGAAAGCTATACGCTTGGCAATTGGGCAAACAGAATCCTTGTCCGACTTTCATCCCAATAGCTACCGGAACTCTTCCAGCTTTCTTATCTGATTGCCAGATTCATCGAAATTGTCCGCATCCAACCAAGCAATGAACGCCTTTTTCAGCGGGGGCCATTCGGTATCGATAATTGAAAACCATGCTGTGTCACGATTTCGATCTTTGTATACCAACGCTTGGCGGAACAATCCTTCGTACGTGAAGCCCAGCCGTTTCGCCGCCTTATGCGAAGGCGCATTCAGGTTGTCACATTTCCACTCGTAGCGGCGGTAACCCAGCTCATTAAACACTCGTTGCATCATCAGAAACATCGCTTCGGTCGCGGCTGGAGTCCGTTGAAGCGCTGGGGCGAAGTTAATATTTCCCACCTCGATCACACCCATAACCGGATCAATCCGCATAAACGTGGCAAAGCCCACCGCTTTGTCAGTTCGTTTGTCGATAACCGCATGGAACAACGGATCATCGCCCAGACAGGCATTATTCATCCATTCACGAAGGTCAGCTTCGGTTGCAAAAGGATCTGTGAATAAATAGGTCCAGATCCCGCCTGTTTTATCTGCTGAAAACGCCTTAAACAAATCAGCCGCGTGGCGATCGATGTCGATTGGTTCCAACCGGCAATACTGGCCGTCCATATTGCTGCGCGGTGGCGTCTTCGCGCCCGCCCAAACAACATCATCTCCGATCGGCTGGCCGAGGTGGTTTACACGATCCGCCATTTGCTAGTCTCCTAATACAAAAACCCGATTTGGATGCAGTTCACCGCTTTTGTAAACCCCGATCGCAACCGGAACACTATTCAGCGAAGCCCAGCATTCCTCGCCGTATTCCACATCCGAGGCTATCACCATTCCGGGATTTCCATTGCGTAATTTCGCGGCACCTTCCGGTGTGCAAGTCAATTCAGGCAAATCATGCAGGCCGGCCTCTAGTGGTAGAAGAAATTCGTCCAGCTTGCGATCCTTCGCCATCCTATCCAGCGTTTCAAACGAGATGCCGTCAGACACTTCAAACGGTCCTGCCCAAACACGGCGCAACTGCACCACGTGACCGAAGCACCCCAATGCCTGCCCCAGATCGCGTGCGATAGAACGAACGTAACCACCCTTGCCGCAAGTCATTTCAAGTACAGCGTGATCCGCATCTGACATCTCGATCAGCTCCAACGATTCCACAAGTAGCGGTCGCGCGGCAAGCTCCATCTCTTCGCCGTCGCGCGCACGTTTATATGCCCGTTCACCATCAACCTTCACGGCTGAATATTGCGGGGGAACCTGCATGATGTCACCGGTGAATGCTGGCAGTGCCGCGCGAATTTCGTCGGCTGTTGGGCGATTGTCACTTTCGCTTGTCACCTCGCCTTCGCCGTCATCCGTATTGGTTGCCTGGCCCAAACGTACAGTAAACCGGTACGCCTTCATGGAATCAGTCACATATGGAACGGTTTTTGTCGCTTCACCAAAAGCAATCGCCAGCACGCCCGTTGCCTCAGGATCCAGCGTGCCCGCATGCCCGGCTTTTTGCGCGTCGAACGCCCATTTTGCTTTGTTCACAACCGCACTCGACGTAACGCCTAGCGGTTTATCCACAATCAGCCATCCGCTTATCGCGCGTCCCTTTTTACGTCTTGCCATGGTATTCCTACAGTTTTGGAGGTTGGCCAGTTGTATCCCAAGCCATTTTAACGCGCTCATACAGCGCTTGGTCGTCGCTATAAAGGTCAGATATTCTTCGGGCAATGTCTGGTGTTAGAATTTCTTCGATCGTGAACGGCTTTGGCGAGCTATTTCTATGCGGTAATGCTTGAATAGCTTTTTCCAACCCTTCGATATGTCCATCAGCAATAATCAACAGCTGTTCTTCCAAATTCTCTAGTAACAACGGCTGCAAACCAAATCGAATAGCCTTTTTGGCCATCTCGACCTGTGGTGACCAATGCGAATTGATGTCTTGCAATGCCTCAGTTTTGAACTTGCGGTTGATGTATTCCAACAGGGCCAGACAGTTAGCCCTATGCTGCTCAAGTGTAAGGTTGGCATCGTGAACAAACCCACGATGCTCGACCAACCGCTTCGTGATCCATGGGAACGAATGTTCCCCTGTGTCGTATATTTTATCAAAGTACAGAGAGAAAAACCGATCCACCGGATTTCGGACAACAAAAAATGAAACTTCTTTAGCGGCTTCGGTGTGGGTCAATTCGCTATTGGAAGAAACGCCTTTGGAATGGATTTTCAAAGGGGCGTGATATTCATCTCCGTGCTCCAATATATACAGCAGGTTCCTTAAATACGTCCGCCCGATTTTGGAAATCGCAACGCAATTGATCGGATGCTCCGTCGCTGTAAAGCATCGGATTGTTTCGCCTTCAGCGGCTTCGGGATGGTAGTCCAACCAAGGCTGCCATTTTCGTGACGCCTGTTCATAAAGCTTTCGGTCCGTGGAATATACCGTTTCAATTTTCTCCAACAACGCAGAATCTAGTATTTGTGCTCGAGTGAAAGGCTTATCCGTCCGATTTTTTGACTTCACCGCGGCCATCGCAGGTTTGATGTTCGGAACAACTTCACCCAACAACAACGCCAATTGCCAGTCCAGCCCATCAAGTGTCAGGTGGGTAAGGTTCAATGTGTCCACCCTTTTCAACCGACTGGCCTGACGTCGCCAATGAGCGTTCACGGGCACATCAGTGTTGAAAGACAGATTCAGCGCCAACCAATCTATAAGCCGGATACAATTTTCATGATGTGCTTCAACAGTAATACACGGAGTCAAATCTAACCGGATTTCCTCAGCCAAATACGAACGAATTTCCGGGAAATTATTTGGGCCATCGCCGTAAACTTTGTCAAAGTATAGCGACAAAAACCGGTCCACAGGATCGCGCACCACCGCAAAAGCATATGAGCTTTGGCGAATGGCTTCCTCGTCCCCTGTTTTCGCACGCACCAAATCGTCAGAATTTGAATGTATGTCGATACCCGACGCGTGTTCACCCAAATGGTCCAGATAATAAAACAGGTTCTTAAGGTATGTGCTGCCGCTCTTGGTGATCGGCAGATAGTAAACCGGCGCACTTCGCAAAGTCAGCATCCGTTGCGCCTGTGTACGACGTTTCGTTTTTCGGAACTTTTTCAGCAGCCCCCTAATCATACCAACCTATTCGTCTTCTTTGGGATCAAGATCGCGGCGCACGTCGGGTGAATCCAGCAACTTATTCGTGGCTTCGATCTGATCAAAACTACGATCCGCCAAAAACTTAAGTTCTGGAGCATGCTTAAGCTTTAACCCTTTGGTAACCAGATGGCGAAGCTCGCCCTGATTGCGGTTAAGTGCTTCAATCACCGCATCGGTATTAATTCCACCGAGCGGCAACGCAAAAACGATAGCGTTGCGCAAGTCTGGTGAAACGCGCACCTCGCCGATGGTGACGGACACATGTGCCAGTTCCGCATCATGCAGTTCGCCCCGCAACATAATGTCGGAGAGTTTACGCCGGATCAGCTCGCCTACGCGAAGCTGTCGTTGGGATGGGCCTGCGCCCGCGTTGAATCTTTTCTTTGCCATGGCCCCTATTCCCCCCAGATTGCGGCTAAGTCAAGCCATCCCCCCTTTGCTTTGCGTGAATTGAACGCTAAACCTGTCAACAAATAGCTAATGAGGGCCGAAATGAGCGAAACAACAGGCATTGCAGTAATGGGCGCGTCGGGTCGTATGGGCCGAATGCTAATTCAAGCCATCGAGGAAAACGAGAACGCGCATCTTGCTGGTGTGACTGAACGCGCTGGACACAACTGGATTGGCCGCGATCTTGGCGAATGCCTTGGCGGTGCGGCCAACGGCATCACAGTGTCGGATGATCCGTTGGAGGTTCTGGCCCATTCGCAAGCTGTTGTTGATTTCACATCACCCACGGCCACGGTCCTGCATTCCGAATTGGCGGCGCAGGCACGAGTTACCCATGTGATCGGCACAACCGGGCTTGAAGATACCCATCTTGCCAAAATCGCAGCAGCCGCGCGGCATGCGATCGTTGTTCGGGCGGGAAATATGAGCCTTGGTGTGAATTTGTTAACGGTTCTAACACGCAAAGTTGCAGCGGCCCTCGATATGGATTTCGACGTCGAGATCGTTGAGATGCATCATCACCACAAAGTCGACGCACCTTCTGGCACCGCTTTAATGCTAGGTGAAGCCGCCGCCGAAGGGCGCGGTGTTGATCTGGCCGATGTATCAGACCGTGGTCGCGACGGCGAAACCGGAGCACGCAAACGCGGCGATATCGGGTTTGTATCGCTTCGCGGTGGCGACGTTATTGGCGAACACGACGTAATTTTCGCCGGCGAAGGTGAACGCATTATCCTGCGCCACATCGCCAGCGATAGGATGCTGTTCGCGCGCGGGGCGATTAAGGCAGCCCTGTGGGGCCAGTCGCAAAAACCGGGCGAATACACGATGCTGGACGTGCTAGGCTTAGACTAGGAATCTGGTGACATGCGTTGACGAATAATCGAAAACGCAACGCGAACTATAACGCCGCCAATAAACCCACCAACGATGGCTAGTGAAAAGGCAGTTCCGCCCATCACTAACACGATAAGCGTGTGTGTTGCTACGCCACCAAGAAAACCTGTAACCAGATTGCCAATTGTACCCAGAGAATATTCTTTAAAAAATTGCGACGAAAATATTCCGCCGCCAATACCGCATATAGCACTAATTAGAAAGTAGAGCATATCCAAACCCCTATGTGTTAGTTTCTAGTCACTTTTCTGCCCCACGCTATACATAAAGCAAAACCGAAAAATTTCCTAAAGATTTATTTGAATGTTCTAGACGCTGCGTTCACAATTGCATTGTAACCGACAATTGCGCAGTCTTATCGAAATCTTTTTTGGGGGGAAAATGGCATATCTTAACAGCATATTTGGTGTTTCAGGAAAAACGGCGTTGGTTACAGGCGGCGCAACAGGCATAGGCCGCATGATCGCGGAGGCGTTGGTCCAAGGTGGCGCACGCGTTCTGATTGCCAGCCGCAAAGGCGAAGCATGTGAAGCAGTCGCCGCCGAACTGAACGCTTTGGGCGCAGATGGTTCCGCCGAAGGGTTCGCGGGCGATGTCGGCTCCGAAGCCGCCATCGAAGACCTGACCGTCAATGTCAAAGCCCGCACTGACAAATTGGATATTCTAGTGAATAACGCAGGTATCACATGGGGCGAGCCGTACAGCACCTTCCCCCATAAGGCTTGGGAAAAGGTAATGAATATTAACGTCGCTGGCATGTTTACGTTAACGCGAAACCTTACCGATTTGTTAACGACTGCGGCCACTGATGGTGATCCTTCACGAATTATTAACATCGGTTCCGTGATGGGAACCATTCCGTTGGCGGAGGGGGCATATTCCTATGCTGTTTCCAAAGGTGCTGTACACCACTTAACCAAGATCCTCGCAGCAGAACTGGCTTCGAAGAATATAACCGTCAACGCTTTTGCCCCCGGCCCTTTCCCATCCAAGATGACAGCCTTTGCAATTGGCAGCGAGGAAGGCCAGACGAAAGTTGGCGCAAACGTCCCAATCGGCCGCGTTGGAGCACCCGAGGACATCGCCGGTGCGACATTGTTCTTATGTGGACGCGGTGGTGCGTACACGTCAGGCGCGATCATTCCACTTGACGGTGGTATGAACGTCCAGGCGGCCCAAAACCTGTTCGCAAACGCGATTTGATGAGTTTTTCGGGTAAAACGGTGCTAATCACCGGAGCTTCGGCAGGTTTTGGCGCCGCAACGGCTAAACTGTTTTCGGAATCTGGCGCAAAGCTGGTTCTCGGCGATATTTCGGCGGAAGGTCTTGGTGAGGGAATTTCAGGCGATTTTGTAACGCTCGTCGGCGATGTGCGCGATCCGGCCTACAGTAAAGAATTGGTTAAGCTTTCGATCGATACCTTTGGTTCACTCGACATCGCGATCAACAACGCAGGCATCGTGCATAGCTTTGCCAAAATCCCCGATTTAACCGAAGCGGAAAGTCGCAAAGTCATAGACGTAAACCTTTTAGGCGTATTTTGGGCGTTGCAAGCGCAACTTCCCGTTATGGAAGCACAGTTCGCCGAAACTGGTGAGGGTTGCGCAGTTGTTAACCTCGCTTCCGTTGCCGGATTGGGTGGGGCCTCATGGCTTTCGATCTATGGCGCCTCAAAACACGGGGTCGTCGGCCTAACCCGTGCCGCCGCGCTGGAATATGCGCGTAAAGGTATCCGTGTTAACGCAATTTGCCCCAGCTTTGCCGCCACCGCGATGGCAGGTGAGGCCGTTGACGATCCAGAGGTCGAATCACACATGACGCGCGGCGTTCCAATGCGTCGATTGGCAACCGTTAACGAGGTCGTTCAGGCCATATTATGGGCCGCTGACCCTGCAAACAGTTTCACCACAGGCCAAAACATCGCAATCGACGGAGGGCTTGGCGCGCTTTAACTTGCCGTCCGGTCGCCCGTGACTTCATCGGAAAACTACATCAGACTGCGCGAAACTGCCGGAGGCTACTATGACCAACTACCCAAATATGTTTGCCCCTTTGGACCTCGGGTTCACCACGCTGAAAAACCGCGTACTGATGGGGTCTATGCATACCAACCTCGAGGAAGTCGGTGATTGGAACCGCATTGCGGAATATTTCGGCGAACGGGCTGCGGGCGGAGTCGCGCTGATGGTTACAGGTGGTATGGCCCCGAATGTCGAAGGTGGCGTTTTTCCTGGTGCTTCGGGACTGTTTAACGATGCCGACATCGCCAACCACACGATCGTTACGGACCGTGTGCATGCCGAGGGCGGCAAAATCGCCATGCAAATATTGCACGCCGGTCGATATGCTTATACACCCAACGCGGTTGCGCCATCTGCGATCAAATCCCCGATCTCGCCATTTCCACCAAGCGAGCTGGACGCCGAAGGTATAGAAGCGCAAATCGCGGATTTTGTTGTCGCGGCTGAACGCGCCAAACAAGCTGGGTATGACGGCATCGAAATTATGGGATCGGAAGGGTATTTCCTTAACGAATTCCTCGTGACCCACACAAATAAGCGGACCGATGAATGGGGTGGTTCCTACGCCAACCGTATGCGTCTGCCTGTCGAGGTCGTGCGTCGTTGCCGCGAAGCCGTCGGGCCTGAGTTTATCATCATCTATCGCATTTCTCTGATTGATTTGATCCCGAACGGTCAAACATGGGACGAGGTCGTGACCCTTGCAAAAGCCGTCGAGGCGGCTGGCGCGACCATTCTTAATACCGGTATCGGTTGGCACGAAGCCCGAATTCCAACCATCGCCACATCCGTTCCTCGTGCGGCCTTTGCGTGGGTTACCAAGAAGTTAATGGGTGAGGTTTCGATCCCGATCATAACTTCCAACCGGATCAATTCGCCGGAGGTCGTCGAAAGCGTGTTGGCTGACGGCTGTGCAGATATGGTTTCCATGGCACGACCCTTCTTGGCTGACAGCCAGTTTATGGCCAAAGCGGCAGCAGGTGATGCGGACCAAATCGCGCCGTGTATCGCGTGCAATCAGGCATGTCTGGATCACACGTTTTCCCTGAAAACCTCGACCTGTCTGGTAAATCCGCGGGCGTGTTACGAGACTGAACTGAACTACGGGCCTGCAGAAACTGTGAAATCTGTGGCGATTGTCGGCGCCGGCCCGGCCGGTTTGGCAACGACGCTGGTTGCCGCCCAGCGCGGGCACAAGGTTACGTTGTTCGATATGGCCGACAAGGTTGGTGGCCAGTTGAACATGGCCAAGCAGGTTCCGGGCAAGGAAGAATTCGTCGGACTGGTCGAATACTACTCCAAAATGCTGGAGGTATACGGTGTTGACGTTCGCCTAGGCAAACGTGTTGGCGCCGATGATCTTACCGAGTTTGACGAGGTGGTGATTGCGACGGGCGTCACGCCGCGCGACCCTGAAATCAAAGGCCAAGATAGGCCAAATGTGGTTAACTACATTGACGTTCTGCGAGATAAAGCGGACGTCGGTAAACGCGTCGCGATTATTGGTGCTGGTGGAATCGGGTTCGATGTGGCTGAATTTCTGACGCAGCAAGGTGAAAGCCCGACGCTGAATTTGGAAGAGTGGAAAGCCGAATGGGGTGTCGGTGATCCGGCAACAACACGCGGTGGGCTGGCGGTTTCCGGCCCCAAACCCGAAGTTGCCGCCAGACAGGTCACCCTGCTTCAACGCAAAGCACAAAAACTGGGCAAAGGACTGGGTAAAACAACTGGTTGGATTCACCGCGCCACGCTTTCGATGAAAGATGTCGAAATGGTCGGCGGTGTAAATTATGAAGAGATCACGGCGGTGGGTTTGCATATCTCCACCGGAGAGGGTCGAAAAAATCCACGCCTGTTGGAGGTAGACACCGTTGTGCTTTGCGCCGGACAACTACCGCAACGCGGTCTCGCGGATGCGCTGGAAGGCAAGGGAATTACGGCACATGTGATAGGTGGCGCGGATGTGGCAGCAGAGCTTGATGCGAAGCGTGCGATTAATCAGGGGGCGCGGCTGGCAGCTTCGTTCTAGTCCAGAATGGACGGTCCAAAGATCAAAAATAGGACCACAACGGGCGAAACGCCGATGGCCACGGCTAGCAAGTACAATGGAAAGCTAAACAATCGGCTGAGACCAGCGGTAAACGCGATGCCACCGCCCCCACCAACTATTGAATTTCCCGGAATGTTAAGGGCTACCGCTATCGCTATATAGCGGTGGCGTAGAAGAAATGGAACAAAATGGCTGGGTGCGCTCTCTACCAGTAAATTCAAGCGTTCTTGCACGGGTTTCCGCGCCAAATCCCACAACATATGGCTGATACGCGTCATTCCAAGGAAGTCAAAACAGCCGCATATCGCTTTTTCCGGCACCATTCGGCCGAGGATGAATCCTAAAGTCAACCCGATGATGGTCGAGAGATATACCGGAATCGCGATCGGCGTACCGAACATCACCATCAGTCCTATTCCAATTTCAACACCTGGCACGAAGGGCAGGGCTATCAGCAAAGCATAAAGAGTTATTGCAATAACGGTAGCGCCGAAAATCACGCTCTCGTTTTCCGGAGTAATTTCCATTTTTATACGCTGGCCAATCCAGTCTCCGGCTTGGTTGGCTAAATACGCGGCACCGATGATCACCAATACCACCAGAATTATCCGCAGCATTCTGGGCATCAGTCCATCTCGTCCATAATGCCGACCAATTCAGCGGCGATTTCTGGTTCAGACATTGCGTGACCGGCTCTAACCAACTTCAACTCGGACTTCGGCCACAGTTTGTGCAACGAATGGGCAGTATGCGGAGGGCAAATCATGTCGTAGCGACCTTGCACGATATATCCTGGGATGTTTTTGATTTTGCCCATATCAGTAAAAATCTGGCGATCTTCACGCAGGAACCCGTTGTGGGTGAAATAGTGGTTTTCAATTAGCGAAAACGCTTTTGCATAATAGCCCGGAATCCTTCCACCATGACCATTGGAATCAAGTGTTGCTAGCGTATTTTCCCACGCTGCCCACGCCCGCGAAAACCGGATAACCTCTGCGTCAACTTTCCCAAAAAGACGTTTACGATATGCAGCGATCAGATCGTGCCGTTCGTCGGCTGGAACCATGTTAGAAAACAACGCCCATGCTTCTGGCCAAAACTGCCCTGCTCCACCGCCATAGAACCAATCTAGCTCTGCTTGGGTCATTGTGAAAATACCGCGTAATACCAGCGCGTTAACACGTGTGGGGTGCGTTTGAGCATATAGCAGAGATAGTGTCGCGCCCCATGATCCGCCAAACACGGTCCACTTTGGAATATCCAAAGTTTCGCGAATGGTTTCGATATCCGCGACTAAATCCCATGTCGTGTTATTTTCAACGCTTGCATATGGTGTTGAACGCCCACATCCGCGCTGATCGAATAAAATTACACGATACCGATCGGGGTCAAAAAACCGCCGCATGGCAGGGCTACATCCGCCGCCCGGACCGCCGTGTAAAACGACCACGGGTTCGCCGTCTTCACGCCCCGATTGTTCCATGTAAATTGTGTGCCCGCCGGATACCTCCAGCGATCGTGTATCAAACGCATCGCAGACAGGATAAAGGCTGCGACGTGGTTGTTCGTCTTTATGGCTCGCATGTTCCAGCATATATGCTCTATTAGTTAATCATTCGCCCCAACATGGCAGGTAGAAAAGATGAGTGCAACGCAAACAACTGTTACAGTCGATCCGGCCGAGGTCGCGAAGTTTGAAGCCATGGCTGCCGAGTGGTGGGATCCGAAGGGGAAATTCAAACCGTTGCACGAGATGAACCCCATTCGTTTGGAATACATCGTGCAACAAATTAGTGCGGAATTTGGTCGTGACCCCAATTCCCTACATCCGTTCGAGGGCTTGCGACTGTTAGACATTGGATGCGGTGGCGGTTTGCTTTCAGAACCAATGGCCCGCCTTGGTGCAACAGTGATCGGTGCCGATGCAGGTGCGGGAAATATCCCTGTAGCAAAGCTTCACGCCGGCCAATCAGGTCTCGACATTGATTATCGCCATATAACCGCAGAGGCGTTGGCCGAGGCCTCCGAACAATTTGATATTGTTTTGAATATGGAAGTAATCGAGCACGTTTCTGATCCGCTGGCGTATCTTACAGCTTGTCGCCAACTGCTAAAACCGGGCGGATTGATGTTGTGTTCTACGTTAAACCGCAATCCCAGAAGCTATATGGCCGCGATTGTAGCCGCCGAGGTGATTATGCGTTGGTTGCCGCGTGGCACGCATGAGTGGCACAAATTCATTACACCAGACGAATTGTTCGAGCTGATTGCCAACGCTGGGCTAAAACCCGTTGATCGCAAAGGATTCGTCTTCAATCCGCTTTTATGGTCATGGTCGATTTCAGATCAGGATTTGTCGGTGAATTACGTGACAGCCAGCATTAAGCCGGAATAATTACTCTTCGCTTGCCAGAAGCATTCTCAAATCACGCAAGAACGGCAAGGCAGCTCGGATATTATCAGAGCCAAGACTTGCCACAGCATCGTCAAACACTGGTGCAATTGCCCGAACCGCTTCATCGCGGGCGGTATGGCCCGCGGGACTTAGCGATACAAACTTGCGCCGTGCATCATCCCAGTCAGGACGAATGTGGACATATCCTGCTGCCTCCAGCTTCGAGAGCGTGTTGGTCATCGCACCTTTAGTTACGTGAAATATCCGTGCGAGTTGGGCAGGTGTTTTCTCACCACCCAATCGGGCGAAATGGTTTAGAACGGTGAAATGCGACAGCTCCATCCCTTTGGGCAGCGCGCGGCTGAAACGGGTTCGCGCCATTTGCTCTACTGCGGAAATTTCGCTGAAAAGGGCGATCGCCAACGGGTCGTTTGATAGTTTATCGGACATTACGCCTCGGGGGGTTCAAATTCTCGGTCATGCATGAGCGAAGGAATTTTCGCGCGCGCCTTTGCAACATCGTTAAGGTCCAATTCAACAAAAGTCACGCCTTGCGTTTCGCCGCCATCGGCCAAAACCTCTCCCCAAGGAGAAATCACCAATGAATGACCAAAGGTTTCACGCCGTGGTTCCTTACCCCAGTCATGCATTCCGCACTGCGCCGGAGCCAACACAAAACACCCGTTTTCGATGGCCCGTGCCCGCAACAAAGCATGCCAATGTGCCCGCCCGGTCGGCACTGTAAACGCAGCCGGAGCCGTCAATATGTCGGCCCCTGCTTGCGCCAGTTCACGGTAAAGATCAGGGAATCGCAAGTCGTAGCAGATGGTCATTCCAATATTGCCGATATCGGTTTTCGCCAATGTCGCCTTGGTGCCTGGGCGATAAGCAGAAGACTCGCGATACACTTCACCATTGCCCAAATCGACATCAAACATGTGGATCTTGTCGTATCGGGCTGCGATCTCTCCGGTTGGGGAGATCAGAAACGAGCGGTTGGCAAAGCGTGCGTCCGCATCGCCCGTTTTCAATCCCAAGGAGCCGATCAGAAGCCAAATTTTCAATTCCTGCGACAAGTCTCGCAGTCGGGCCAAGGAGGGATCCTCAGCCTCGAAGTGCAAAACTTCGGCTTGCTGCTTCCGACTCGACGAAATGATATTCGTGGTTTCAGGCGTCAAAATAAATTCCGCGCCACCAGCATGTGCCTCGCGGATGAAACCTTCTGCCAAAAGCAAATTGGCTGCTGGATCGTTACTCGATGTGAACTGAACCAGCGCAACTTTCATCGCTTAGGCCAGCATCTTGTCAAGAACGTCACCACCTTCTAGGTCAAACAGCTCATCGCAACCACCAATTGGCTTCCCATCGATGAAAATCTGCGGAACCGTCCGGCCACCGTTACTACGCTGGGTCATCTCGGCCCGTTTGTCAGGATTAATCATTACGTTATACTCAGTATATTCGACGCCCTTCTTATTCAGAAGACGTTTCGCGGCTACGCAGTAACCACAGATCGGGGTGGTATAAATTTCGACGGGTTTCATTCTGGAGCTCCAAATATATGTTTCGCCTGTATATATAGGGCTTCATAGGTCTCGTGCAACGCGGGCGAGGACCAACGCGTCAATTCGTTCCACACCGGCAGTACGTAACGTTTCCGCGCAAGCAGAAAGCGTGGCGCCCGTGGTCATCACATCGTCCACCAATACGATGTTTCTTGGGACTTCTCGGCGCTTGTGCGCTGAAAACACGCCCCGCTGGTTTTCGTATCGTTCTTCACGTGTCAATCCATCCTGCGTGGGTGTAGGTAGGTCACGGACCAACAAATCTGGTATGCACGGTGTTCCGGAAATCTTGGACAGGTGCCAAGCCAGTTCCGCAGATTGATTAAACCGACGTTTAAACATTCGACGCCAATGCAGCGGCACAGGCACGATTACATCGGCCCGATCCAATAAATCACCGGCGGATCGCACCATCCATTCTGCCAATGGTTTCGCCATATCCAACCTATCGCCATGTTTCAAGCTAAGTACAGCAAGGCGGCCCCCGTCCGCATAAACCACTGCAGCCCGCCCGATGTCCCATGCAGGAGGGTGCGCACTACAGCTATCGCACTTAACCTTGCCATCGGCTTCACCGGGCAAGGGCGTTCCACACGCATCGCAAATCGTACCATTGATAAACGTCGTATCCGCCCAGCAATCCGCACACAAGCTGGCGCCTTGTTCGGTCGGTTCAATGCACATCAAGCAGCGCGGTGGATAGATGACATCTAGCAATGCACCCTTTCCCTTAGCGGCAAGGCGGGTTATCTGACTGCGCAGAGGGATTTCAGAATATGCAGACACCACCAAACCTTTTTGACCACGAACTTCTAGCCCAGCGCCGCGCGAGGGCAGCCAGCTTTGGTGCTGAAGGGGAGTTCCTGCACCACGAGATCGCCGACCAAGTTTCAGAAAGACTGGAAGAGGTTAATAAAACCTTTACGCGAGCCGCTGTGATCGGGCCAAAAGCAGATTTATGGTCAGAAATACTCGGTAATACAGTTTTTTCACCCGTGAAGGACCAAGAAACGCTGGATTTGGAAGAAAACTCCCTTGATGTAGTCGTTCACGGTTTGGCTTTGCACTGGGCCAATGATCCGGTCGGGCAGTTGGTGCAAATGCGCCGCGCACTGAAGTCAGACGGGTTGATGATTGCGGCCATGTTCGGGGGACAAACCCTTAACGAGTTGCGAACATCTCTTGCCGAGGCTGAAACTGAAATCGAGGGCGGCCTGTCGCCACGGATAGCCCCGATGGGTGAAATTCGTGATCTTGGCGGATTGATCCAACGCGCGGGGCTGGCATTACCCGTCGCGGATTCCGTTAAGCTTACGGTAACGTATGAAACACCGTTGCATCTGATGCGAGATTTGCGCGCAATGGGCGAAACAAACGTCATGCATACGCGGCGGAAATCATCTTTTCGTCGCGAGACGTTGATGCGAGCGATGGATATCTACGCGGAGCATTTCGCGGAACCTGATGGTCGTATCCCTGCAACTTTCGAGATTGTGTTCCTGACGGGGTGGGCCCCATCCGAGACGCAGCAAAAACCGCTGCGGCCCGGTTCAGCGAAAGCCAGGCTTGCCGACGCTTTGAAGGTTCCGGAACTTAATGCTGGTGACAAAGCGAAAGGTTAACTTTCCGCTTCTTCCTTAACGGGCGATGGTTTGCTTGGGTTCGACGAAACACCAACCTGTGCTGCGCGCAACAACCGATCGCCAATGGCGAATCCGGTTGCCATGACTTGAATGATCGCGCCTTTCGTGGTGTTCGGCACGGGTGCTTCGAACATCGCCTGATGCAGTTTTGGGTTAAATTTGTCTCCGATTGCAGGAGCAACAGATACGATTTTGTGTTTTTCAAAGACGGACAACAACTCGCGCAATGTCAATTCCAGACCTTCCGTCAGAGACCTGTGCTCTTTACGCAGGTCATCATCGATATTTTCTAGTGCGCGTTCAAGGTTGTCCTGAACCGATAGCAAGTCACGGGCGAGCTTGGTGCCACCGTATACTTCTGCGTCACGGCGATCGCGCTCTGAACGTTTCCGCAGGTTTTCAGTCTCTGCGAATGCTCGCAGCAGGCGATCTTTCAGTTGATCGCGTTCTTTTAGAACAGCATCAATGTCTGGAAAGCTCAGAACATCTTCTTCAAGCTCCAGTTCTTCCTCGGATTCATCGATATCGTCCAGAAAACCGTTTTCTTTTTCGTCAATCATCTTACTTGCCTTCTATGTCAGGTCCGGCGGGAAACCAATCGGCCCACCAGCTGCGCCGTGTAATCGACAATCGGAACGATCCGGCCATAGTTCAGCCTTGTCGGTCCAATCACGCCCACCGCGCCAATAATTTTTCGCTCAGCGTTCATATAAGGGGAAACCACCAAAGAGGAACCCGAAAGTGAGAAAAGTTTGTTCTCAGAGCCAATAAAAATGCGTACCCCGTCACCTTCTTCGGTCAAATCCAGCAATTGAGCCAAATCTCGCTTGCGTTCGAGGTCGTCAAACAACTGGCGGATGCGCTCCAAATCAAGTTCCGAAGCGTCGCCTTCAACAAGATTCGCTCGTCCGCGAACTATCAAACGATCACGCCCATCCTGTTCATCCACCCAAATCGCCAACCCGTCTTTGATGAGACTCTGCGTCAGACGGTCGAGTTCTTGACGATGCCGCTCAATTTCTCGCGCGACAACGCTTTGCATTTGCGAAACCGTATGGCCCTCAAGGATCGCATTCAGAAAGTTCGCGGCCTCGCGCATTGCCGACGGAGTCAGGCCAATTGGCGGCGTGAAAAGACGGTTTTCGACTTGTCCGTCAGCCGTAACCAGCACCACAAGTGCTTTTTCAGGTGACAGTGCAACAAATTCTAGGTGTTTGATCGGGCTCTCGGTTTTGGGTGTTAAAACAAGACTTGCGCCTTGGGTTAGGCCGGACAACATCGAGCCGACCTTGTCCATCATTCCACCGATGTCAGATTCATTGGAATCAAGTGAGCGTTCAATTTGGGATCGCTCACTCCCCGATACCGTTCCAACTTCTAGTAACCCGTCAACAAACATTCGCAAACCAAACTGCGTTGGAATACGGCCGGAGGAAGTGTGTGGGGAGTCGAGTAACCCCAACTGTTCAAGATCACTCATCACATTTCGGATAGTAGCAGGCGACACTTTTTCCGATAATGTCTCCGTCAGCGTTTTAGAACCAACCGGTTCGCCGGATTCCAGATACGACTCCACCACTTGCCGAAAAACCTCGCGGCTGCGATCGGTCAGTTCTGAAAGCGGGGTAGTTTGAATCATAATCGTGCACCTTGGTTCATATGAAACTATGCATTCCGACCTGTTGGGTCAATCGCAAGGATGGACGCAAGGCGTGACTTTGTTTATGAGGCAGGAAAACCAAACCTAACGGAGGCTTCTATGCGCCCATCTGGCCGTAATACTGACATCATGCGTGACATCGTTATCGAAACCAATGTCACCAAACACGCCGAGGGCTCTTGCCTGATCAAAATGGGCGACACGCATGTGCTTTGCACCGCTTCGCTTGAAAGTCGTGTCCCGCCGTTCTTGCGCAACACTGGCCTTGGCTGGGTAACGGCTGAATACGGGATGCTGCCACGTTCGACCGGCTCGCGTATGCGTCGCGAAGCGACAGCTGGCAAGCAATCTGGCCGGACGCAGGAAATCCAACGCTTGATTGGCCGTAGTTTGCGCGCTGGTGTGGATCGTGTTGCTTTAGGAGAACGTCAAATCACAGTTGATTGCGATGTTCTTCAAGCAGATGGCGGAACACGTTGTGCGGCGATCACTGGCGGCTGGGTAGCGCTGCGTTTGGCTGTTAATCAGCTGTTAAAGGCTGGCGACATCAAGGAAGACCCGCTAACAGATCATATCGCAGCAGTTTCTTGCGGAATTTATGGCGGACAGCCGGTATTGGACCTAGATTACATTGAAGACAGCGACGCAGGTACGGATGCGAATTTCGTCATGACCGGCGCTGGCGGGCTGGTTGAGATTCAGGGATCTGCTGAAGGGGCAACTTTTTCTCGCGACGAATTCAATATCTTGATGGATTTGGCGGAAAAAGGAGTGGCTGAATTGATTTTGGCACAGAAAGCTGCTGTTGCCTAATGCGGAAGTTTGCCGAATCCAAATTGCTAATCGCAACCCACAATAAGGGAAAGTTGGAAGAGATTATTCGCCTGCTTGAGCCCTATGGGGTTGAGATTATTTCGAACGCTGAGCTTGACCTGCCTGAACCTGACGAAACCGAGGACAACTTCCTCGGGAACGCTCGGATCAAAGCGCATGCAGCAGCCAAAGCTAGTGGTTTGCCTGCGTTGGCAGATGACAGCGGAATCGAAGTAGATGCGTTGGGTGGCGCACCTGGTGTTTACACCGCCGACTGGACGGAAACTCCGAACGGGCGTGACTTTCCGATGGCGATGACCAAAGTTTGGGACAAGTTGGAAGCACTAAAGGCGCCTGCACCGCGCACCTCGCGCTTTTGCAGCACTTTAGTACTTGCTTGGCCCGACGGGCATGATGAAGTGTTCGCGGGTACGATCGAAGGTCAATGCGTTTGGCCAATGCGAGGTGATGAGGGTCACGGTTTTGATCCTATGTTCATGCCGGATGGGTATGACATTACGTTTGGTGAAATGGATCGTTGGGAAAAAAACAAAATCAGTCATCGCGCCAAAGCTTTTGAGAAACTGAAGGAGTGTTTTGAGTGAATATTCAACGAATTTCGACCGGATCATCTTTCGAGAAAGCTATCGGGTATTCGCGGGCAATTGTTAAGGGTGGCTGGTGCTTTGTTTCCGGCGTAACGGGGTATGATTATACCACTATGGAAATGCCTGACGGCATAGCAGCTCAGGCAACTAATTGTTTCGCAACGATTGATAGCGCTCTAACCAAAGCTGGTTTCATGATGTCCGACATCGTGCGGGTGCAATACACAGTAACCGATGTGGAACTAGTGGATGAACTCATACCAGCACTTGGTGAAGCAATGAGCGACATTCGCCCCGCCGCAACAATGATTATCGCAGGCTTGATAAAACCGGAAATGCTGGTGGAAATCGAAGTCACTGCGTTCAAAGGGTGAGCATGGAAGATTGGCAAAATGCAGGCTTTGGTGTTTACGTCCACTGGCCCTTTTGTATGCACAAGTGCCCATATTGTGACTTCAACAGCCATGTTTCTCGTGAAATAGACCAGGCAAAGTGGCGCGAGGCACTTTTATCCGATATCCGCCGTACCGCTGCTGAACTGCCAAACCGGCAAGTTGATACGATATTTTTTGGTGGTGGAACGCCAAGTCTGATGCCGCCTGAAACCGTTGCGGCCGTGATCGACGAAATCGGACGTGTTTGGAAGTTGGCCCCGAACATTGAGATATCGCTGGAAGCCAACCCAACTTCAGTTGAGGCTGGGCGTTTTGCCGGATACTCGGATGCGGGGGTAAACCGTGTGTCGATGGGAATTCAATCGTTGCGTGATGCCGACCTAAAGGCGTTGGGCCGCATGCATTCCGTTAAAGAAGCCCGTGCCGCTTTTGATATTGCGCGCAAACAGTTTGATCGTGTTAGCTTCGATTTGATTTATGCACGCCAAAGCCAGACAGCTGATGATTGGGAACTTGAACTGTCAGAGGCCATTGATATGGCAGTCGATCACTTATCGCTGTACCAGTTAACTATCGAAGAAGGCACGCGTTTTGGCGATATGCACGCGCGTGGTTCGTTGCGAAACCTTCCCACAGACTCATTAGCAACGGATATGTATTTCCGAACTCAAGAAGTTTGCGAACGGCAAGGTTTACCGGCCTATGAAACATCGAACCACGCTCGCAGTGGTGCGGAAAGTCGGCACAATTTGGTCTATTGGCGGTACGGAGACTATGTTGGGGTTGGGCCAGGCGCGCACGGACGCATCACCTCGAACCAACAGAAACTAGCAACAGAAACTTATTCCAACCCAAATCAGTGGTTGGAACAGGTAGGAAAAACCGGTTGGGGAAGAAGGACTGCCGAAATCGTGACCGCAGAGGATCAAGCGAACGAATACCTTATGATGTCGCTGAGATTATCGGAGGGTAGTGATCTAAATCGGTATGCTTCTTTAAAAGGCCGTCAACTTCATACGACACACCTTGAAGAAATGATCTCGGATGGGTTTGTTTTACATGAAAATGGTAAGATCAAAACTACATCCAAGGGTCGGCCGCTATTAAACGCGGTTCTTCGACAATTGTTGGCGGACTAAGTGCGGATTCTGTGGCTAACGTCCGGAATGCTGTGCGTAATCGCTGGGTTCGCAGGTGCTTTCCTACCTCTACTTCCTACGGTACCGTTTCTGTTGCTAGCTGCATTCTTTTTCGGGAAGTCATCGCGAAAAGCACATTATTGGTTAATGTCACACAAGCAATTCGGACCCAGCATTCGTGACTGGCAAGAAAATGGTGCTATCAGCCGCAAGTCCAAATTCTTGTCGGCTGGCTCTATGATTGCGGTGATAACCATATCTATTCTGGCCAATATACCGGTATATGTTGTTACCATTCAACTAGTTACACTAATATCGGTTTCATGCTTCATTTGGACGCGACCGGATACCTGATCATTGTGACAAAAGTTGACACAAACCGTCTAGTTGTTCGAGATCAGTATATTTGATCCTCAGCTCTCCGCTTTGGCCACCAGCTTTATGATCGATATTAACTTTTGCGCCAAGATGCGCGGCCAAGTCACTTTCGATCGCCCTTGTGTCTGCATCCTTGGCTGGTTTTAGCCTCCGTTTCTGAATCACCCCGGGTTTTTCTGCCTTAGCTAACGCCTCCGCTTGTCGAACGGATAACCCTTTTGAAATAATCTCGCGCGCGAGCATAACCGGCTCATTCGCTGGCACCAGCGCTCTTGCATGACCAGCAGATATATCCCCGTTTTGAAGATAGTTTTGTACTTCGGTTGGCAATTTCAAAAGCCGAAGGAGATTCGCAATATGACTACGGCTTTTACCCAAAGCTTCGGCCATTTTCTCTTGAGTGTGTCCAAATTTGTCCATTAACTGCCGATATCCCATCGCTTCCTCGACCGCATTCAAATCCGAACGTTGAATATTTTCGATAATGGCCAGCTCCAACACCTCTGTATCCGTCAACTCCCGAATCAGAACGGGAATACTGTGCAGCTTCGCTCGCTGTGCCGAGCGCCAACGCCGCTCACCGGCAACAATTTGATAGCCGCCTTGGTTATTTGGGTCTGGACGCACGATTAACGGCTGGATCACGCCTTTTTCTGCGATAGACGCGGTCAGATCTTCCAGATCTTTTTCGACAAATGTTCGACGCGGCTGATTTGGGTTCGCAAATACTTTCTCGATTGGCACCTCCGTATCACTTGAGCGAGAAGCGTTCGCCGGTTGAGCACTGCTTCCTTCGTCAAGATTCACATCTGCCAACAGTGCGGAAAGACCGCGACCCAAGCTTTTACGTTCAGTTTTCTTTGCCATTGTTCAACATTTTCAATCTGTTACGTTATCATTCATACGCCGAAGCAACTCGGCAGCTAACTTTTGGTATGCAATACTTCCAGAACTTCTGTGGTCGTAGATCAAGGCCGGAACAGAGTGTGAGGGAGCCTCGCTGAGCCGAATGTTACGGGGGATTATAGTATCGTAAACCAACTTACCGAGATTCTCCCGCACATCATCCTCCACCTGTTTAGACAGATTGTTGCGACGGTCATACATCGTAAGCACGATCCCCTGAATGCTTAGCTTACGATTCAGGGATTGCTTCACTTCTCGGACAGTCAGCATCAACTGTGAAAGGCCCTCAAGCGCAAAAAACTCGCACTGCAGTGGAACCAGAACGGATTGTGCCGCTACCATCGCATTGACGGTTAATAAATTCAGCGACGGCGGGCAATCGATTAATATGTAGTCAAAGTTACAGGCCAGCGCATCCGAAGACGTCAATGCTTTCTTCATCAACAACACTCGATTGGGATCATTGACCATATCCACGTCTGCAGAACTGAGGTCATTTGTTGATGGAGCTATGTAAAAGTTGGGAACCATCGTTTTTTGCGCAATTTCCGACAGATTACCATCGCCCACAAGCAAATCATAAGTCGTTAATTCACGCATGTCAGGCGAAATTCCCAATCCGGTCGATGCGTTCCCCTGCGAATCTAGATCAATCAGCAGAACCTTCCTACCAACGGCGGCCAATGCGGTACCCAAATTAATAGCCGTCGTGGTCTTCCCAACCCCGCCTTTTTGATTGGCAACAGCAATTACGGTCGGGTTCTTGGATGGCGTATTAGTGCTTTTGGACACGTGCGAATTCTCCGATACGAAGTATAACCGCGTCTGGATCAGTCATACTGGGAAATGTCTCGTATGCCATATGCCAACAAGATGAGGCTTCGGTCAATTCCGAATTGGCCCGTGCTCCTTTTGGAAATAAACAAGCACCGTCGGCATTTCTATGTTTTTCAGCAAAATCAAGGAGTTGAGAAAGTGAAGAAAGTGCGCGAGCGGACAAAATATCTGCGTGCTGTGATTCCAAAAGTTCTATCCTCTTAGTAATCACTTCGACTGTGATTCCCATCTCGCGCGCGGCGGTTTTAAGAAACACCGACTTTCTTCGATCGCTTTCGACCAGAGTAATTCTCAAGTCAGGCGCCTTCTCCGCAGCGATAGCTCCTATCACCAAGCCCGGGAAACCGGCACCAGACCCAATATCCAACCAAGTGGTCGCGTGCTTCGGGGCTAACGTCCAAAGCTGAGCTGAATCTGCTATATGACGGTGCCAAACATCGGGAATTGTAGACCTGGCGACCAAATTTATCTTTGGATTCCATTTGATCAACAACTCCGAGTATGCTTGTAGGCGGTCCATTGTTTCACGTGAAACATCGAACATCTTCGCGAAATTGGCCTGAGTGGCTTCCACAAAACTCATGCTGTACGTTTCGCCTTTGGTTTGCGGATATTGGCCAATATTAAAGTCAGGCCCGCCGGCGTCATACCGTCAATGCGCCCTGCTTGTCCCAAAGTAGCGGGTTGGACTTTCGAAAGTTTGCTGCGTAGTTCGGTAGATAGTCCGACTATGTTTCCGTAATCAAATCCTGTTGGTATTCGCAACACCTCGTCCCGGCGCATCGCTTCAACATCTCTTTTTTGTCGTGCTATATAATGTGCATAGCGTGCATCGTTCTCGACTTGTTGTGCAATTTTTTCCGGAATATCCGATAGCTCAGGCCAAATATTTGAAAGTTTTGAAATATTTACGTCCGGATAGGATAGCAAATCCAGCGCCGTACGACGAACGCCGTCTCTATTAACCTTAATGCCAAACTCCCCTGCCGCTCGCGGAGAAACTGACAGGTTTTTGCAACTTGTTTTGGCTTGATTCAAAGACTCCATACGGTCGTCAAATGCCGCTCTTCTTTGATCTGATACACACCCCAACGATACGCCAATCGGAGTAAGTCGTTGATCAGCGTTGTCCGCACGCAAAGAAAGCCTATATTCTGCCCTAGACGTGAACATTCGATACGGTTCCGAAACGCCACGCGTTACTAAATCGTCGATCATCACACCTATATACCCATCAGCACGGTCGAAAAGCACCGGCTCACGTTCCGTAACGGATAACGCTGCATTCAGACCGGCAACAAGGCCTTGCGCCGCCGCCTCCTCGTACCCTGTTGTACCGTTAACCTGACCGGCAAAGTAAAGCCCAGGGGCCGCTTTAACCTCCAACGTCGAACGAAGGGCCCTTGGGTCGATATAGTCGTATTCGATGGCATATCCAGGTTGCAGAATTTTGACACTTTCCAAACCCCTAATCGAGGTGACGTACGCTTCTTGAACTTCCATTGGCAACGATGTCGAAATACCGTTTGGGTAAATAGTTGGATCATTGATGCCCTCTGGTTCGAGAAAGATTTGGTGGGCATCTTTATCGGCAAATCGAACGACTTTATCTTCAATTGAAGGGCAGTACCTGGGGCCTACACCCTCAATTTGACCACCATACATAGCAGACTTATCAAGGTTTTGTCGTATGATATCATGCGTTTGACTATTAGTATGTGTGATTCCGCAAGAAACCTGTTTCGCTGTTGGCGTGTCTGACATGAATGAAAACATCGTAGGGGAAGCATCGCCTTTTTGCATCTCCAAACCATCCCAATTGATGGTTCGCCCATCCAATCTAGGGGGTGTTCCTGTCTTCAGTCGTCCTAACGGCAAACCCAGTGCATCTATTCGCTCCGCTAACGCCACGGATGATTTGTCACCCATACGGCCACCAGCATGCGTCTGATGGCCGATGTGGATTACACCACGCAGAAAGGTACCGGCCGTTAGGATGACGGCGCCTGCCGTAACTTCGCTGCCATCTCCAAGCACGACTCCCTCAATTCTTCCATTCGAAACGATCAGGTCCAACACTTCCGCCTCTAATACTTCAAGGTTTGATCTGTTTCTAAACTCCGCCTGCATGGCCGTTTTATAAATTTGGCGATCAGCTTGTGCACGCGGTCCCTGCACCGCCGGTCCTTTTCGACGGTTCAGCAAACGAAATTGAATGCCTGCGCGATCGGCTACTCGGCCCATTACCCCGTCGAGGGCATCGATTTCCCGTACAAGATGCCCTTTGCCAAGTCCACCGATCGCTGGATTACAGGACATTTCCCCTATTTTATCAAAGGATAACGTAATCAATACGGTTTTCACACCCATCCGGGCCGCTGCCTGAGCTGCCTCGGACCCGGCGTGTCCACCGCCAACTACAACCACATCGAACATATGTTTCACGTGAAACACTCCTACTTTCCTATACAGAAGCTAGAAAATATTACATCTAGAACATTCTCCACATCTACACGCCCTATCATAGTATCAAGAGATCGCAAGGCTTGTCGCATTTCTTCGGCCGCTAAGTCAGACCATTCCGCCCCGGCTTTCACATGTATTTCTGCACTGTCGAGCGCCCCAATCCCGTCTATCAAGGCGATTCGATGCCGTTCTCTGACCGCGGAGCTAGCCCCAGCGGCGCGTTCGGCAAGTTCATTAGAGAGCTGGTGTAGCAATTGATCAACACCTGATCCAGTCAGGCCGGAAACTGACAGCCCTTCTGTTCGGGCGATGTCCGCTTTACCATATGCGATAATGTCACCCTGCCTAAACCCGACATCAAGATTTTCATGAGACTCCCCGGCTTCCAATAAAAACACCCGGATATCTGCGGTTTCGGCTCGGGCTTTGGCCCGTTCCACGCCCAAAATTTCTACTTCATCATCAGAAACTCGCAAACCGGCCGTATCTAGCAATGTAATAGGTAATCCACCAAGGTCCATTCGAACCTCAATAACGTCACGGGTTGTACCGGCGATCGCAGACACAATCGCTGCGTCTTTTTTGGCTAACATATTCAAAAGCGTGGACTTTCCAATATTAGGACGTCCGATAATGGCAACCTCGAAGCCATCGCGAATCCGTTCCGAAATACCGCTACCATCTGCTTCAATTTGCATTTCACCACGGGCGCTATCGATCAGATTCAGAACTTCTGGTGAAACATCGACCGGTACCTCTTCATCCGCAAAGTCGATGGTAACTTCCAACAACGCCACTGCACGTATCAGTGTCTTGCGCCAAATCTCGGTTTTTTTGCTCAACGCTCCGCGCATAACCGAAAGAGCTTGCCGCCGCTGCGCTTCAGTTTCCGCATCTATTAGATCGGCCAATCCTTCGACCTGCGCCAGATCCAACTGACCATTATCGAGCGCCTGACGTGTGAACTCACCGGCTTCAGCCAATCTCACACCTTCGGTATCGGAAAGTTCCCGTAAAACGGCCGCCACAACGGCTGCGGAGCCATGCAAATGAATTTCGACAACACGATCACCGGTGAAACTGGCCCCTGCTTCGAATGTCAGGATTAACGCCTCATCAATCGGTTCTTCGTCGTGGGTACGAACAACACGAAGTGCCGCCCGCCTAGGTTCAGGCAAGTCAACAACCATCCCAGCAACTGCATCCCAAGCCAAAGGGCCAGATACACGCACAACAGCCACACCCGCGCGGCCACGAGCTGTTGCCAATGCAAAAATTGTGTCGTGCATAGTGATAACTCTTTGTTATTAATTAGTAATCTCAATACATAGCTCGAGATTACAACCATATGGTTCAGGCTTTAGCTGTTCATTGAATCGAAGAATTCCGAGTTAGTCTTCGTCTGCTTCATCTTGCCTAGCAAGAACTCTGCAGCGTCCGTAGTACCCATCGGATTCAGGATGCGGCGTAGAAGGAACATTTTGGTCAATTCGCTCTTCTCGACCAACAGCTCTTCTTTTCTCGTACCGGATTTAAGAATATCGATAGCTGGGAAAACACGTTTGTCCGCAATTTTGCGATCAAGAACGACCTCGGAGTTGCCGGTTCCTTTGAATTCCTCAAAAATAACCTCGTCCATGCGACTACCAGTATCGATCAGCGCAGTAGCGATAATTGTAAGCGAACCTCCCTCTTCGATATTACGAGCCGCACCAAAGAATCGTTTCGGGCGTTGCAGGGCATTCGCATCGACACCACCGGTTAACACCTTGCCAGATGAGGGAACCACAGTATTGAATGCGCGTCCAAGACGGGTAATGGAATCCAACAAAATCACAACGTCGCGTTTATGTTCGACAAGCCGCTTGGCTTTCTCGATAACCATCTCCGCTACCGCAACGTGGCGGCTGGCAGGTTCGTCGAAAGTCGAGGCAACAACCTCTCCTTTCACACTGCGCTGCATGTCCGTAACTTCCTCTGGGCGCTCGTCAACCAGCAATACAATAAGGAAACATTCCGGATGGTTTGCGGCAATAGACTTCGCAATGTTTTGCAAAATCATGGTCTTACCAGTTCTAGGTGGCGCAACAACCAACGAACGTTGCCCCTTACCAATTGGTGCTACCAGATCAATAACCCGTGGGGTCTTGTCCTTAATCGTAGGATCTTCGATTTCCATGATCAACCGTTCATCGGGGTAAAGCGGTGTGAGGTTGTCAAAGTTAATCTTATGTTTAGACTTCTCCGGATCCTCGAAATTAATCAGCGATACATTCACCAAACCAAAATACTTTTCCCCTTCACCAGGCGCACTGATAACTCCATCAACGGTATCACCGGTCCGCAGCGAGAACTTGCGTATTTGCTCGGGGCTAACATAAATATCTTCAGGGCCAGCCAAGTAGTTCGCAGCAGGTGAACGAAGGAACCCGAAACCGTCTTTGAGAACTTCAACCACCCCGTCGCCGGAAATCTCCACTCCATCTTCAGCCATTTCTTTAAGAATAGCGAACATCATATCGCCTTTACGCATCGTTGTTGCGTTTTCGATCTCAAGATCTTCAGCCATTGCCAACAAATCTGCTGGAGATTTAGCCTTCAACTCAGCCAAAGACAGTTTTTCGATTTCCATAAATTTACCATAGTTCTACGCCTACACGACAAAAGTCATGCAAAGCTTTTCAATTGGGGAGCGCACATTCTGGGCGAGGACCGCCCGTGCTTAAAGTTACATATCGTTTGTTTCAGCCAAATGTCAATTATTGATTAAAACGGCTTTAGAACCACCAAAAATACAATCACCAACATTAGCACCGTCGGAATTTCGTTTGAAAGTCGATAAGTGCGGCCACTACGCGTGTTTTCATCTCTATCAAAATCTTTACGGCGCGCTGACAGCCAACCGTGAAACCCAGACATGCTAATAACCATAGCTGCTTTCACCCAAGGCCAAATCGAAGACCAATCGACAATGCCCGGTGTAAAAACCAGACATAAACCAAATACCCATGTCGCAGTCATCGCAGGATTGATAATCGCCCGCAGCAGTTTGCGTTCCATGACTTTAAATATCTCGGATTGCTCGCTGCCAACCGGAGCTGTTTCTGCGTGATATACAAACAGCCGCGGTAAATAAAACATGCCCGCCATCCATGAAATTACCGACACAATGTGGAGTGATAATACCCACGGATATGCTGATGTTAAAAAGTTCGACACACGATTATCCTCTGATAACTCTTAACATTTTCTCAACATTGGCCGGATCACCCTGCGGAGTAATCCCGTGCCCTAAGTTGAAAATATACGGCCCTTGACCAAGAATATCCAGTAACCGCTTTGTTTCACGTTCCAAAGATTCGCCACCGGTAATCAGCAGCATTGGATCGAGATTTCCCTGCACCGTAACCTTGCTCTGCAGTTCATCTCGCGCCCAATCCGCAGGAACGGATGTATCAATCGCAACACCATCGAATACCCCGGCATTAGCAAATTTAATATATCCACCACCGGCACCGCGTGGGAAACCGATCACAGGCAAACTCGGGAATCGCGCTTTCAACTCTGTTGCGATCCTGATTGCGGGTTTCAGCGCATATTCTTCAAAACATGATCCACCAAGCGCACCAGCCCAGCTATCAAAAAGCTTGATAACTTCAGCTCCGGCTTCAACCTGCTTAGCCAGATATTCAATGGTCGATTCGGTGATCAAATCAATAAGCTGCCCAAATCCTTCAGGATCACGGTACATCCATTCTCGTGCCGGCCCTTGATCGGGTGTTCCGCGACCAGCTATCATATAGGTCGCAACGGTCCAAGGAGCGCCTGCAAAGCCGATCAACGTCGTTTCTTTGGGTAATTCCCCTGAAAGTCGCTTAACGGTCTCGTAAACCGGTCCTAGAACATCATGAATATCATCTTTGCCCTTCAGTTTACTCAGATCAGCTTTACAAGTTACCGGATTCAACCGTGGTCCTTCACCTGTTTCAAACCAAAGGTCCATTCCCAATGCTTGAGGAAGCAACAAAATGTCAGCAAACAGGATCGCTCCATCAAATCCATAGCGACGGATCGGTTGCATTGTCACTTCGGTTGCAAACTCTGGATTATAACAGAGGTCTAAAAATCCACCTGCTGTGGCACGCAATTCCCGATATTCTGGCAAGTAACGTCCAGCTTGACGCATCATCCAAACCGGAGGAGTTTTTAGTGTTTCCCCAGCAAGTGCGCGAAGTAAAGTTTTTTTAGGCAATCCGGTCATTTTTGTTCTCCCTCTTATAATATAAATATTTAAGAGAAGTGGTGGTTGATAGTAGATACGGTGAATAATGTGGATTACCGCAATTACAGAGTTTTGCACAGGGTTATCCATAGCCAAAATAGCGCTTACGAGCTTTATTTTATGCGATATTTGCTGAAATACGGTATTTTTATCCACAACCGACCAAAATTTCTGTCCCCAAGTACAAAAATGTGAATAAAATATCAAAACGTGTGTAAAACTTACTTGGCAAATTTTTCCTGTGGACTACATGGACTTTTCCCTAACCTATCCCCTAAATAATCCACAGGCAGATTTCGGAGCATCGTATTGTCAAAGACCTACCAGATAATACTACTATCAGACGCGACAGGTGAGACAGTCACGGCTGCGGCCGACGCTGTTGCAAGTCAGTTTGTCGAAATGTCTGTTGAAATCACTATGTACCCGTTTGTACGAACTACTGAGCGTGCTAAATCACTGGTTTCTGGGTTCAGCTGCGTCGATCTGGTTATCTACACAATCGTCAACGCGGAAATTACTAATCTGATCGAGGCGGCGAGTGCAAATCACGGATTCAAGGCGATCTCATTGCTGGAACCGGTTATGAACGCATTTGAGGGTCTTGATGGCTGTCTGCCAACTGGCCAACCGGGGAAGCAGTATAGAGTTGATAAGGACTACCTAGAGCGAGTGTCCGCGATAGACTTCGCGATCTCGCATGATGATGGTCTAAGTGCCGAGCATCTTCGACAGGCCGATGTTCTTCTTATTGGCGTCAGCCGGACCTCCAAAACGCCGACCTGCATTTACTTGGCCTATCAGGGAATCAGAGCCGCTAATGTGCCTTTGGTTCCGGATCAAGATATCCCCGTTAGTGTAACAGACGCTCTGGCTGACGGTGTTCCAGCAATTGGTCTGATAGCCAGTGTGACGCGCCTATCGCAAGTACGTCAACACCGCTTGAAGGCCTTGGGAAACCCGAAGTCGGTGGCCTACGCCGGGACGAAAGACATACAAAACGAACTAACCTCCGCACGGCTGTTTTTCGAGAAACATGGGTTGCCGGTGATAGACGTAACCAGACGGTCGATCGAGGAAACGGCCGCAGCCATACGGGGCATATTATCGGAGAAAAAGACGTGAAGCCTTTCATTTTGGCATCCGGGTCGGTAATCCGCGCAGAAATGTTGCGAAATGCTGGCGTGCCACTAGAAACCATCGTCGCTCGTGTGGACGAAGGGTCGATCAAATCTGCACTGCTATCTGAAGGCGCACCTGCGCGGGACATAGCGGATGCACTGGCCGAAATGAAAGCTAGACGGGTGGCGTCGAAAAACCCGGAAGCACTAGTGCTTGGCGCCGATCAAGTACTAGTTTGTGAGGGGAAATTGTTCGATAAGCCAGATACCATAGATGCTGCACGAACCCAACTCAGAACACTGCGTGGTAAAACGCACGAACTTCTTTCTGCAACAGTTATTGTCGAAGATGGCGCACCCGTTTGGCGACATATTGGCCGTGCGCAGCTGATGATGCGTCCTTTTAGTGACGCTTTTCTTGAAAACTACCTGCAAACGCACGCAGAAGATTTGTTTACAACCGTCGGCGCGTATAAGCTGGAAGCGAATGGTTCGCAATTATTCACACGTGTTCAGGGCGATTACTTTTCGGTGTTGGGCTTGCCACTGCTGGAGATACTAGGTTTTTTACGGACAAGAGGAATTTGTCAGGAATGAGTAACAAAGTATCACCCCTAGCAGGTGTAGTTGGATGGCCGATAAAACACAGCAAATCCCCTGCTCTGCATGGGCACTGGTTGGAAAGATACGGTCTGGACGGTGAATATCGGCCAATTGCGTTATCGCCAGATGAACTTGAAACAGGCCTCCGGAAGCTTTCTAAAAGAGGCTTCAAAGGGGTGAACTTAACCATTCCCCATAAAGAAGCGGTTTTGAAGTTTGTCGATAGTATTACAGACAGTGCCGCATTGATCGGTGCAGCAAACACTATCCACTTTCACGCTGATGGAACGATTGGTGCTGACAACACAGACGGGTACGGGTTCATCCAGAACCTTCGTCAAAACGCGCCGATGTGGGATCCAAAATCTGGTCCAGCGTTGGTTGTCGGGGCTGGTGGTGCTGCGCGTGCGGTTGTTTGGGCGCTCTTGAACGAAGGCGCACCGGTTGTTCGGCTTGCAAATCGTACCCGTATCCGTGCTGAAAACCTCGCTAATCATTTTGGTGCAAAAGTCGAAGTGGTAGAGTGGAGCGAAGTAAGCGAAGCGATGGATGGTGCTGCCACAATTGTAAACACCACTTCGCTAGGGATGGCGGGACAACCAGAATTGCGTGTGCACTTTGACGCCGCTTTGCCAGAGGCTCTTGTATCTGACATTGTATACACACCGTTAAATACCCCTTTTCTAGAAAAAGCGCAGGCCCGTGGGTTGGAAACGGTTGATGGACTTGGAATGCTACTACACCAAGCGGTTCCCGGGTTTGAAAGCTGGTTTGGCAGGAAGCCCGAAGTCGATGATGAACTACGGCAAGCCGTTCTAAACGCATGAACAAAAGAACATACATTTTAGGGCTGACGGGATCCATCGGGATGGGCAAGTCAACCACTGCAAAGTTTTTCCGCTTGGCTGGCGTACCTGTGTGGGATGCGGACGCTTCGGTCCATGAACTTTATACCACCGGTGGGGCAGGGGTTCGCGCCATCGAGGTGCTTGCCCCAACCGCAATCAGAGATGGAGCAGTGGATCGTAAAGCGTTGCGGCAGGCGGTATTGGACGACAAAGGGCTGTTGAAACGCATCGAGGAGGTCGTGCACCCATTGGTTTCGGCGGATAGGCAGAATTTTCTAGACTTACATGTTGATGAGCCACTAGTTGCTTGTGATATTCCGTTATTGTATGAAACTGGTGCAGACGCTTGGTTGGACGGGGTATTGATCGTTTCGGCTAGTAAGGATGTGCAAGAGCAAAGGGTCATGGACCGCGAGGGAATGACTCGCGAGGTTTTTGAAACCATGTTGGCCAAGCAAACGCCTGACGCTGAAAAACGCCAGCGGGCAGATTACATGATTGATACCGGATTAGGGCTGGACCACGCTCAGGCTGAGGTTTTATCACTGATTGAACGGCTAAAGGGGAAGTAGATGCGCGAAATCGTGATGGATACCGAAACAACTGGCCTCGACCCGAATTCCGGTGACCGAATTGTTGAAATCGGTGCGGTGGAGTTGTTTAACCACATGCCAACGGGCAAAACGTATCATCAATACATCAACCCCCAGCGTGATATGCCAGAAGGCGCGTTTGCAGTTCACGGGTTAAGTGCTGAGTTTTTATCTGACAAACCGCTATTCAAAGACATTGCGCAAGAGTTTTTGGATTTCGCCGGCGATTCCAAAATGGTTATCCACAATGCTGCGTTTGATATGAAGTTCCTAAACGCGGAATTGAAATGGCTCGACCGACCCGAGCTACCATGGGCGCAGGCGTTAGATACGTTGGCGATTGCACGGAAAAAGTTCCCAGGAGCGCAGAACTCGTTAGATGCACTGTGTCGCAGGTTTGGTATTACAACAGAACGGGAATTACACGGCGCGCTGCTCGATTCCGAGATACTCGCTGAAGTGTATCTGGAATTGATCGGTGGCCGCCAACCTGACTTTGCGCTTTCGGTTGTTTCGAACGATGATGCGACTGACAACGGGATCAATGCGAGCTGGTCCCCACCGAAGCGGCCCACCCAGTTACCCTCGCGCATTACCGAGGCGGAATTGGAAGCGCATAAGGAATTTGTGGGAAAAATGGGTGAAGTCGCCGTTTGGGCCAAATTCAAATAAAAAAGGCGACCGAATGGCCGCCCCTTTTGCGATATTTAGAAATTTAGGAAATCGGTGCTTCCTTGGCCTCGGCTTGTGCCTGCGCCATCTTCGCCATTTGGTTGCGATAGAGCGCTAGGAAGTCGATATTGTCCAAGTTAAGTGGCGGATAACCACCATCGCGCGTTACATCACCAACAACCCGTCGAAGATACGGGAAGATCATCCGTGGACACTCGATCATCAAAAACGCATGCAATTGTTCGTTTGGAACGTTTTGAACGCTGAACCGGCCGGCGTAATCCAACTCAAGAATAAAGATTTTTTCCTCACCGATTGTGGCGTTAACCTTCAGTTTATTGATAACTTCGTATTGGTTTTCACTAACTTTTCGTGCGTCCAGTGCGACTTGTACTTCGAAGCTAGTTTGGCCTTCCGGCATCCGGTCATTCTGAAGAGCTACGTTTTCGAATGATAGGTCGCGGATATATTGGTTAAGGACTTTTACGATTGGCTGCTGTGGAGGTGTAGCCTCGGCCGCGCCGTTATTTTCTTCTGCCATTTGGACGAATTCCTGTTGTGGTGTTATTGTTGGAGGTCGGAGTATCACTTCTGCGCAGAAGGGACAATCGATCGTTCATTCCTCTGGGCGGGTCCATCCGGAATTTCCGGGTTTGCTATTCAAGTTGTCCTCGGCAACCTCGAAATCGCCTTCAAGAACTGTGTCGGACGCATATTGGGTCCGGGTTTCAAATCCCGACGACGCATAAACTGTAGCACGAGCTTTTAATTGCGCCGCAACGGTACGGATAAGTGATTGGCGTATGCGAGGGATCAACAGCAGTAACCCAACTGTATCTGTGAAAAACCCCGGCGTTAACAGCAACAAACCGGCGATCAAGATGAAAGCCCCGTTCGCAATCGGATCAGCCGGATTTCCGCCGCTTTCGATGCTGGTTTGCAACTTTTGCAGAGCCGCCATACCCTGCGCACGCATCAATGCCGTGCCAACCAAAGCGGTCAGAACTACGATAGCCAGTGTTGTCCACAGCCCAAGAAAACCGCCAACTTGAATGAATAGACCGATCTCGACAATCGGAACTGCTACGAATAGAAAAAATAGCCACATATGCCTTTTCCAAAGTTTACTTCGGACCAATGGACTTGGCCCCTCACAATGCTTACATAGGTAGCGAATAGGCCGAACGCCAATGTTTAGCCAGAATTTTTTCGAAAGGTCGATCCGATGGGCTCGCAATTGGTTCAAATTATTTTTCTTGCCGCCGTCGCGCTGTTTCTGGTGCTTCGACTTCGCAGTGTCCTCGGAACGCGCGAAGGATTCGAGGATACAACGGCTCCTGCCCGTACCGCGAAACGCAAATTTGACGTGATCGAAGGTGGCGGCGAAGACTTTGATATTTCAAACTATATCGATTTGAACAGTGACTCCGGCAAAGCACTTGCCGCGATGAAGCGAATCGAATCCGGCTTCTCGGTCGAGGTCTTCACAGGCGGTGCGCGCCAAGCTTATGAAATGATCCTGATGGCATTTGAAAACGGTGATTTGCCGTTTCTTGAGCAATACCTTGCGCCTGACGTTTACGAATCTTTTTCCTCGGCGATTATTGCACGGGCCGATAGCGGCCTGACCGTTGATGCGAATTTCGTTGGTGTAAGTAGCGTTAAGTTGGCTGGTGCGAAGTTTGACGTGGAAAACAGTGAAGCCGAAATTACCATGAAGTTCACTGGCGAGCTGACATCTGTTGTCCGCAACGCAGAAGGTGAAGTTGTCGAGGGTGACGATAAGCACATCAAAAAGCAGTCCGACACTTGGACATTTGCGCGGTTAATGGGTGGTGAGAATCCGAACTGGCTTTTGGTCGGAACCGAGGCGTAAGCCATTGTCATGGTACGCCGAAAACACAGAAAACTAAGCGAGGATGATCACGAGGTCTGGTCGATGGTCACCCAGACCACCGTTCCCCTGCATTCTGTGAAACCCTTTAACATAACTTTTAAACCTGAACCCGAACGCGCGCCATTAGCGAAAAAGCCATCGCGACAAATGATCCGGCCTTTGACACAAATTGGTGGAATGAGGCCCGAAGCACGGGTGACCGTCAATCTTGCGCTCGACCCGATGAAGGCAAGTGAAACGTCGACCCACCAGATGGACCGCAAGAATTTTGACCGTCTTCGTAAAGGCAAAATCAAACCGGATGCGAGACTGGATCTACACGGGTTGACTGCGGCGCAAGCACATTCGGAGCTAACGGCATTTATCCATCGCAGTCATTCTGCTGGTAAACGGTTGGCGTTGGTGATTACGGGCAAAGGCAATTCTACCCGTGTTGACGAAGGCATAATGCCGACGCGTCAAGGTATTTTGCGCCACAGCTTACCGCATTGGTTGAACCGCCCTGACTTGAAACCCAAGATTTTGCAGATAACCCCCGCCCACGCGAAGCACGGTGGTGGTGGTGCGTATTACGTCTATTTGCGTCGCACACGCTAACTCATGAAAAAGGCCCGCCGAACGAACAACGGGCCTAAAAACCTAATTCGACATCTATTACCGGATTGGTTGGCCGTTCGCCAAAATGCCGTCTTCAGTGAAAGTGATCTCGGAGATAAACTGGTCAGCTTCGTCGCCCGGCTTACCGAACGCCATCATCATCCCCATAGCCATGCCTGCTTGCATTTGGTCTAGCAAGCCGAGTGCAACCAACTGGTTTGCCAAAGTAGATATACCGCGTAAGTCGACATTCAAAGAGCCCAACGGTGTCGGGATCGGACCGGAATTGTCGAACGTTGCAGCGCCTTCCAGTTGTACCGATGCACCGGCAAGCGAGAGTAATATTTGGTTAATGTCCAGACTATGGATCGCGGCCAACGATGTTGGATCCTCGTTACCCAAAATGGCAGCCATAGCATCAAGCTGCACCAGTGCCTCGACATCAATATCCAGTTGGGCCGGATCACGAGAAATCGTTTTGCCTGGATCAATCATCGACCATATGCCTTCGCCGACAACTAGATCAGCAAACAGGATATCAATGATCATTTCAGCAGGCGCATTCGCAGCGCTTGCAGGAACGACCAATTTCATTGCCATCTCACCCATTCCAATTTCAACAGGTGGAATCCGTAAGCCCTCGCCAGGGACCACAACCATATCAAAACCATCTGCGCTAACATCATAGGTGATAGTTCCATCGATGATTTCCAGCAATACGGAGCTGGCACCCGAAGTACCCTCAATGGCAAGCGGGATACCTTCGGCATCCATAGTCCCCACGAATTCACTGGCACCACTGGATGCTTTTAATACAGCGGATTTGGTACCGTCTAGATATCCAAACGCATCTTCTTCGTCTTCAGGAATATCAAATTCGAACGATACAGTAGTTGTGCCAGTTGATTGCTCAATATCTTGAGATTGCCCATCGATGGTGTAGTCATACGCGATTTCCGCCTTCTCGGCGTCAAACCCGCCTTTAACGAACATGTCTTCAGTCGAAACCAGCAAATTGAGATCAACGGAGCCAAGATCAACGAAGATTTTCCGCAGAACCTCACTATCAGGATCACCACCATCGATGATAAATTCATCGGCCGAGAATGTAACTGTAATGTCTTCAGTGCTCATCGCCTCGCGCAGCACGCCGTTGGTAGTAAGCGACAATGCCGAAGATTGAATTTTGAACGAGAATTCAACGCCTTCTTCCGTACCAGAAACACTAATAGTATCGGAAACTGTGAACGTAACGTCGGCGTCAGATGGTACGCCTTTTAACCAATCCATGGACAAAGAAAATTCACCATCCGGATCAGCAATCACCAAATCGGTGTATTCTACACTTCCGTCGGCACCAATAATCCGTTCGTTATACGCTACTTCGGCGCCATCATCCATCATACCGCGGACTACGAGATCGAGTGTCGTTTCTAGCTGGTTTTGCGCCACAGCGTACGATGCACTACCTATAATCGCGACGGACGTAAAAGCCGTTACCAGTTTTTTCATAACCATATTCTCCAACAATAAATAGAATTTTCGCGGAGTCTATCCGCGGCATGAATGACGGGCAATAGCCTGATGGTTGAATAGATAAGCAAGGGTTGCCACGTCGGCAACTATTCGCGGATCTCTGCTGATCCGATTCCCCATATTCCGGACTTCATAACCCAACCCGAAAATCCGTCCGTTTCAATCTCGCACCAGTCAGGAATACATGTCCCAACCGAGGCAACTACACCCTTTTCCGCCAATGCTATCGTGCGCGAAGTTTCGGTGGGTTCCGCATGCAATGGAATGCGTTGCCCCTGCACAACAACGGTCCGATGACCACTAAGTAGGGAGTAGTGTATCCAGCCCCCGACATTGTCTTGATCGCGCACACGCCGCCAATGTTCAAACTCTGCAGTAATTTGCAAAGGTGTGCCACGATGCATTAACACCCAGTCAATGCGGTGTGACTGACTAGGACCGCGTCGAACATTGGCTTTTACGCCTTTTAGGCTGACAAACCGGGGTAAGGGTAAGCTGGTAACCGGGCCGACATTTGTGGCGGATGTTTGCTGCGCAATTGCTACAGGCGCACTCACACCAAAGCCGATCAATAAAATCACGGCTGCTCGCAACAAATGTCGCATTGGTTTCAACATAATAATCGCCTGTAATTAGCCTGCATCGCGCGGTTTGGCATTTTTGCCATTCCCCCGCCCCTCCTTTGCTGCCATGTTAGCACAAAGTTTTCAACCCGAGGACGCAAAAGCAATATGACAAACGCACCCCTGAAAGTCATCGTAACCCGCCGCCTGCCCGAACCTGTTGAGACCCGCATGCGCGAACTTTTCGATGTGGAGCTGAATGAAACAGACGAAAAGATGGATGCCGAGGCTTTGGCTAACGCAATCAGCCGCGCCGATATTCTGGTGCCAACCCTTGGTGATACGATTGACCAAAAAATGCTGGCCCATGCCGGTGATAAATTACGCCTTATCGCGAACTATGGTTCGGGGTTCGATCACATCGACGTTCAAACTGCCATACAACGCGGAATTTTGGTTTCCAACACGCCGGGTGTGTTGACGGATGATACTGCCGATATGACGATGGCGATGATATTGGCCGTACCGCGCCGCCTCCGCGAAGGCACAATGCTGATGCAACAAGGCGAGTGGGAGGGTTGGTCACCCACTGCGCTAATGGGCCATCGAATTGGTGGCAAACGTCTTGGCATTTTAGGAATGGGTCGAATTGGACAGGCCGTGGCCACCCGTGCAAAAGCGTTTGGTCTGCAAGTTCACTACCACAACCGTCGTCGACTGCACCTAGACACCGAGGCAGCGCTCGAAGCGACATACTGGGAAAGTCTCGATCAAATGTTGGCTCGTGTTGATATTTTGTCGATCCACTGCCCGCACACCCCTGGCACGTTCCACTTGTTAAACGCACGCCGATTGAAGTTGATGAAGCCCAGCGCCTTTGTCATCAACACTGCCCGTGGTGAAATCGTAGATGAAAACGCGCTAACGAGAATGTTGCGCGCAGGCGAACTGGCTGGCGCGGGGCTTGATGTTTTCGAGCACGGCAATGACATTAACCCAAGGTTAAAGGGTTTGGACAACGTTTTGTTGCTTCCACACATGGGTTCCGCAACTGCCGAAGGCCGGATCGAGATGGGTGAAAAGGTTATTATCAACATCAAAACCTTCGCCGACGGCCACCGTCCGCCGGATCAAGTCGTGCCGAGCATGCTGTAACGCGTTAGGCTTGCGTTAATTGACGGGTAATCAATTGTTTGACAGGTGGTATGATATTACCAACTCGTAAAGCTGCCCGCCGAAGTATTCGGCCAGGCACAGTCGTGTTCGTATACAGCCGAACCAGCGCGTTGGTCCCCAAATACAGTGGCCGTGCAATACGGCGATGTCGGAATTCGTAATTCTTTAACACCCAGGAGGCCCCTATATCCGACCCGCCCTCAAGCGCGCTCCGTATCTCCTCCGCCAGAATATTTGCGCCCGTTAACCCAAGGTTGAAGCCGTGCGCGGTAACCGGATGCATACCGACGGCCGCATCTCCAACCACGGCAAACCGTTTTTTGACGAACTGGTTGGCGAAAACCCCAACTAACGGATAGGGATGTCGTTTTGAAACCAGTGTCATATCACCGAGTTGTCCCTCAAAACGCCGCTGTATGTCAGCGGCGAATGCCTCTGGCGGCATATTCATAACCGCCTCGGCTTTGTCAGTCGTTAGCGTCACAACGACCGAGGATTTGTTCCCGTACATTGGCAGGATCGCAAGAGTTTGATCAAAGTGAAAACACTCAACCGCCGTGTCGTTATGCGAGATCGTATGCTCCATTTCGCAAACGATCACAACGCGCCCGAAATCCGTCATCGAGGATGAAATCCCCATCTGCCGGCGTGTATCGGAAAAACGACTGTCAGCTGATATCACCAAAGGTGCGCCAATTTCAGTCCCGTCTTTCAATGTTACTTTGCCCGCAGTCGAGTTGGTTTCGACCTCCACAACTTCTGCCTCAGTCATAATAGTAACGTTCGGTAAATCTTCTACTACCATATAGGCAGCTTGCCGGATGATATGGTTGGGAATGATATGCCCCAGATAATCCCGATCAGTATTTTCACTGGCGAAATGCAGTGCATAGGGTGATTTTCCGTTAACTACCTTGGCATCACGAATAGTCCCGATCTCCGTTTCCGGAATAAGGTCCCACATTCCCAAATCCCGCATTATCTTTTCTGAAGAATGCGTTAACGCAATATCGCGGCCATCTTCAGGTGGGTTTTCCAGAATGCTCTCAGCTTGACGTTCCAACAAAACAATCTGTAGGCCGGTGTCCGACAGACTACGAGCAAAACTAAGGCCAGCGGGGCCAGCACCTATAATGATGATGTCGAATTGGGCTTGTTGGGTCACGAGACGCGCTCCTTATTTCTTGGAAAGAAAAGAAACGGTAGTGATTAAGGGAAAATTTGCATTGATGAATATCAAGAAAGGTGGCTCAAAATCGGTTAATTTGGGTTTGGTGCCAGATTGAACAACAAGTTTCGCCATAGAGCGCATAGAAAAGTAACAGTTAGCCGCGATATCTATCGACGGTGGCCATCACCCATCAGATCAAGAGGACAGCTTTTCAAGCCTGTCATTCAAACTAACCTCGCCGTTTTCTACAATTTCGCACAACACGCCGCGCATTCGAAGTGGCTTGATATCAACCCTGTTAATCCAGCGAACGGATTCAACACCGTAACGAGCCTTCCATTTTACGCAGGCGTCGTTGAAAACGTCAGACACACGCAAAATTGCGGTTCCAGCGCGTATCAATGCGCCGTTCGGAAAATTAACTTCTGAAAAATCCAGGTCCGCGATAATTGTATCACCAGGATATAGGGTGTTTTCACGATCAAGCCAGACACTGTCGAGCACCCGCTTCCCAAGTATGCAGACTTGAATTCTTGGATCTGCGGAGCCGTCTTCCAGCGTTAACCAAGGTTTGGACTTCCAGCGGTCACCATCAACACCGTTTGCCACAGAAAGTGCCAAGGATTCTGAAAAAACACGTTCGCCAAAATCCGGACGAAAACACAGCGTTTCGATTGGTCCAAAATTTTTCGGGGCTTCCTGAATGTAGGCCAACGCTGAATCTAGCGCCTCGGTGGTTACATGTGTCATTTTTTACCACACACTTTGCATGTCGAACTTTTAGCTAACCGCATTTTTCGAGATTCACTGTACAAAGCATCATAGATAATCATTTGGCCAACTAATCCTTCGCCGGCACCCGTTACATATTTGATTGTTTCACCGGCCATCATTGACCCCATGACGCCTGCCAAAGCACCCATTACGCCTGCTTCCGCACAGGATGGTGCCAAACCATCGGCTGGCCGTTCAGGAAATACGCAGGCATAGCACGGGCCGCCGTTGGCGGAATCGTACAAGCTAATCTGCCCTTCCCACTGGCTCATCGCGGCGGAAATTAGCGGTTTGCCAAGGTTTACGCATACTTCGTTAATCAAATACCGCGTGATGAAATTGTCAGAGCCATCCATAACCAGATCATAATTCGCGATGATATCGGCAGCGTTCTCAATCGTGATACGGGTCTGGTGTGGTTCAATAGTCACATGGGGGTTAATGCGGGCAACTGCCTCGATCGCTGATGTAACCTTTGGCATCCCAACGTTTCCGGTGGAATGTATAACCTGTCTTTGAAGGTTGGACAAACTAACCTCGTCGTCATCGACAACACCCAAAACGCCAACCCCCGCCGCTGCGAGGTACATCAAAACCGGGGATCCAAGCCCGCCTGCGCCAACGACCAAAACCCGTGCTTTGCGAAGTTTCTGCTGCCCGGCCCCGCCGATTTCGCGCAACACGATATGACGGGCGTAGCGTTCAAGTTCCTCAGGCTCCATCATTTTCCTCCTGTAACCGCGTTTTCCGCCGTATCTGCCGTATCACCAAACCGTATGCAATAATCGGAGACGTCCATAACAGAACACGCACCCCAAAGCCAAAGCTGTCTGCAATTCTGATACGGAAGATATTCCCTGCCGGCAGGAATTGCGAGCCTATGATTGTCAAACTGACCAGCGTTGCAATACCAATATATACCCGACGTGGTGCGTTCAATACACGCGCGTATCCGAGCGCGAGGAAAGTGATTAGTAGAACGGTAACCAATCCACCGGACGCGAGCCGATCCAGCATTTAAAGGCCGTCAAACAAGGAAGTAGACAAATACCGTTCCGCAAAGCTGGGTAAGATTACTACGATCCGTTTGCCAGCCATTTCTGGGCGCTCGCTGATTTCTACTGCTGCTGCGAGGGCTGCACCTGACGAAATACCGACAGGAATCCCCTCATAGGATGCTAACGCTCGTGCCATTTCGAAAGAGGTTTGGTTGCCAATAGTGATAATTTCGTCGACCAGATCAACATCCATAACAGCGGGGATAATCCCTGCCCCGATCCCTTGAATTTTATGTGGGCCAGCAACACCACCGGACAAAACGGGACTATCTTCTGGCTCCACCGCAACGATACGCACATTCGGGTTTCGGGCCTTCAGAACTTTTCCTACACCCGTGATCGTTCCACCGGTGCCAACACCAGAGATAAATACGTCAATTTTGCCGTCGGTATCCTGCCAGATTTCCTCGGCGGTTGTGATCTCATGGATCGCGGGATTCGAGGGGTTTTCGAATTGTTGGGGTAAAATGGCACCTTCAATCTCTTTAACCATTTCTTCAGCCCGATCAATTGCGCCCTTCATGCCTTTTGCGCCGTCTGTCAGCTCCAACTTTGCGCCCAGAAGCGCCAGCATTTTGCGGCGTTCAATCGACATTGTATCCGGCATTGTCAGGATCAGGTTATACCCGCGGGCGGCGCATACAAACGCCAGTGAAATTCCCGTATTGCCACTAGTTGGTTCAATCAGAGTACCGCCCGGTTTCAATTTTCCCGAGGCTTCCAGCGCGTCGATCATTCCGACACCGATGCGGTCTTTTACCGAACCTAGCGGATTAAAAAACTCGAGTTTCCCACAAATTTCGGTGTTCACACCCATTTTAGCAGTAAAGCGGGACAGTTTCACCAGAGGGGTTCCGCCCATAGTTTGCGTTATGTCGTCGTAAATTTTTCCATGTGGCGGTGTTGGCATTATGAAAACTCCCTTAACTCGCCGAAGTATACAAAGTTTTTGACGGACGGCTAGAGCTATCGGGGCTTCGACCTCTTAAGCAATTTGGCGACTGTAAACGATGTTCGGGGAATATAGGCATACGCGGTTTTTTCATCCTCGGTTGGGCGGGAAGACATGCGTAGCAAGCCGAAACCAACCAAGAATACATGCGCGATGCTGATGAAAGCGAACAGAGCTGCGGGTCCAAAATTCTCGATCAGCGCAGATGCGATCAAGGGGCTGAAAATTGCACCGATGCCGTAGAGGAACATTAAGGAAGCATTAATCTCTACCATTTTGCTGGAATGGGCGAAATCATTGGCGTGCGCCGTGGACACCGAGAAAACCGGATAGATTGATGCACCGAAAAATGCCGCGATCAGAAATATCTGGATGTGATTGCTAGGATCGGTGGCAACAAGGCCTCCACAAGCCAGAATACCGGCGACCGAAAGCCCGATCAGAACCCAACGCCTGTCGTACATGTCGGCCAGCCACCCCACGGGGAACTGGGCTACGGCTCCGCCAATCAGAACAGTCGCCAGAAAAGAACCGATTTGTGCGGCTGTCAGCCCGATCTCTTGTCCATAAATTGGCCCAACCATCCTGAAAGATGCGGAACTGGTTCCCGCAACAATTACACCTGCCGCGCCGAGCGGGGAGACTTTGAATGTGTTGAGAGGCCTGAGACGTGGGGAAACAGGGGTCTCAGGTGGTTTCATTTTCGTTAACACTATGGGCAACATGCAGGCGCAACACAGAATGGCCAACAAGTTGTATGACATATAGGAGGCTGGCTCTAACGCGCCGATCATCAACTGTGCGGATGCAGAAACCACGATATCGATTGTGCGATAGGTCGCCATGATGCGACCGCGGTTTGAATTTGTTAACCTAGCCTGCATCCAGGCTTCGATTATGGTATAACACCCAGCAACGCACAGCCCCGTAAGTATGCGCATGAACGCCCATGCGAACGGGTCGATTAACATGGGATGGGCAATGGCGCCAATTGCACCGGTTGCTGCGAATGCTGAAAAAGCGCGGGAATGTCCGACCGATCCCATAAGGCGTGGTGCCCACCAACAGCCTATGAAAAACCCAAGGAAATGCGCTGATCCTAGGAAGCCGATTTGCGTATTCGTAAAGCCTTGGGAAATACCGGATAGAACGTCGAGTGAACCGATAGCACCCGAACTGAGCTGCAAAAGCGAAATCGACGCGAAGAGCGCGATGAACGAAATGATGATACGCATGTCGCAGGCCTGTCAGAAACCGATTACGGGCAGCATGGCACAGGTTATGAACACGTGGGTGCCGTTTCCGACGTAAACGTGACGGTTTTGAAGGTTTTTTCCAGCGACGCAGATTTTGTTAAGAAAGATTTCTAAATGGTAAAGCTGACAGACTCTTCGTCTGCACGTTTGATTCCTTTTGCTTCGGCATTGCGACACAGGTCTTCCATCGTGATTGCGTCATAGTGCTTCAATATGCCGTTCTGCATCTCGCCCCAGATTGGATTGATTATTTTTTCACCCAATTGTGCGCGAGAAACGGTCGAATCTTCGTCATTTTCCATTTGATTAACAACGCGTAAAACATCACCCAAAGTAATCCGTCGACGTTCTCGCGCCAGCGTATATCCGCCGCGTGGACCGCGAACGCCCTTCAATACGCCGGCACGTACTAACTGTTGCAATACCTGCTCCAGATACCGTTGCGGAATACCTTGGCGTTCGGTGATGTCCTTTGATTGCACTGGATGGGGTCGACCGTTGTAGGCGATATCCAGAACAGCCTCTAAGGCCAGAACAATTTTGCGGGACATTCGAAGCATGTTTACGTTTTCCCTGTAGAGCCAAAGCCACCAGCGCCGCGTGCGGTTGTGGTTAAGGATGTCACTTCGGTAATGTCACAACGCGCCACTTGCGCGAACACCATCTGCGCGACCCGTTCACCGTGCGTGACGCTAAACGGTTCATTGCCGTGGTTAATCAATATCATCCCAACCTCACCGCGATAGTCGCTGTCGATGGTGCCCGGCGCGTTAACCAATGTTACACCGTGTTTGTGGGCAAGACCCGAGCGCGGGCGGATTTGCACCTCGTAACCAATCGGTATTTCAAATTTCATCCCTGTCGGGATTAACGCCCGTGCACCGGCGGGCAGGATAATACCTTCGGCTCGCATGTCAGCCGGAAAATTTGCCCGAATGTCCATGCCTGCCGAGCCTTCGGTTTCATATGCAGGCAGGGCAATTGCGGTATCGGAATTTTCTGTGCGGTGAATGCGAACAGTTTGCGTCATGACAACGCCTCTGCAATTTTCGCAGACAGCTTGCGGGAAACTTCAATCTTGCTCATCCGTTCCCAGGTATCCTGCCCGGAATCGGAAATCAGCGTAACCGCATTTTCAGCGCCACCCATGATACCAGTTTCTGGCGAAACATCATTCGCCACAATCCAGTCACAACCCTTGCGCTCGCGTTTGGCGATCGCGTTGGCCAACACATCGTCCGTTTCAGCCGCAAAGCCGACAACCAGTTGCGGTCGCCCGTCAGTCATCTGGGAAACGGTTCGTAATATGTCAGGGTTTTCGGCGAATTCAAACGATGGCATACTGCCAGACCCATCTTTCTTGATCTTGGAATTCACAGCGTTCGCCATCCGCCAGTCTGCCACCGCCGCAGCAAAAACGGCGGCGTCCGCTGGCAGTGCATTTTTCGCCGCCTCTAGCATTTGTTGTGCGGTTTGTACTTCGACAACATTCACACCCTTGGGCCGTTCCGCATCTGCGGGGCCGGTAATAAATGTAACGTTTGCACCAAGTGCCGCCAGCGCCTCGGCAATCGCGGTACCCTGTGCGCCGGATGAACGGTTGGCGATATAGCGCACCGGATCGATAGGTTCATGTGTTGGGCCAGAGGTTACCAAAATATGTTTGCCGTTCAGCGGTCCATCGGCCAACGCGGCGGTAATAGCACTGACAATCTCTAGTGGTTCGGACATCCGACCGGGGCCGAATTCTCCACACGCCATGTTGCCGTCATTGGGGCCGACGAACCGAACGCCATCAGTTTTCAAGGTCGCAATATTGCGTTGTGTCGCTGGATGTTCCCACATGCGAACGTTCATCGCGGGGGCCACCAGCACAGGCTTATCGGTTGCTAGCAAAAGCGTAGTCGCCAAATCGTTCGCCTGCCCTGTTGCCATTTTAGCCAACAAATCAGCCGTCGCAGGGGCAACAACCAACAGATCCGCAGCGCGGGAAAGTTGGATGTGTCCCATCTCGGCTTCGTCGGTTAGGTCAAACAAGTCGGTATAAACTTTGTCGCCCGCCAGCGCGGCAACCGACAGGGGTGTCACAAATTCAGTCGCAGCACGCGTCAGAACAGGTGTAACCGTCGCGCCGCGCTCAGCGAGCCGCCGGATCAGATCAAGGCATTTGTAAGCAGCAATTCCGCCACCAATAACAAGAAGAACCTTCCGGCCATGTAACATTTTCAAATTCCACGGGAATAAATCTATTTACCATTTAGTAGTGTATTTTATAAATTCCTAGGTTTCAAGTTGGTGAATAGGCTTAATCTTCAACCGTCCATGGATTCTGTTTCCCAAATATGAAAAGATACGATAGTTAATCAAATGGAACTCACTCATGCCCACTTTTCCACATCTCACCCTAATTCTTGGCGGCGCGCGTTCCGGCAAGTCCGCATTTGCCGAGTCGTTGGCCACAAGCACCAACCGCCCGCGTGCCTACATTGCCACCAGTCAGGCGTTTGATACGGAGATGGAAGCCAAAATCGCAAAACACCGTTTAGATCGCGGGCCCGATTGGCAGACCATTGAGGCACCGTTGGATATAGGGGTAGCTCTAGCGGAAGTTACAGCGAAATCTATCGTCTTGATCGACTGCCTGACGTTGTGGCTTAGTAATCAAATGCACGCCGACGCGGACATTGATGCCGAGGTTGCCAATTTGTTAACCAGTCTGTCCGCGACGCAAAATCCAGTAATTTGTGTCTCGAACGAGGTGGGCATGGGCCTTGTGCCGGACACTCCGCTCGGTCGGCATTTCCGCGACTTTCAAGGCCGTCTAAATCGCAAAGTTGCCGAAAATGCCGATCTAGCGGTGTTTGTAGCCGCGGGCTTGCCCTTGACGCTTAAGGGCGCTTTGCCCAAGGGTCTAGCATGAGCACGCGCCTATGGTTTGTTCGGCACGGCCCGACCCACTCCAAAGCGGCAGTAGGCTGGTCGGATGTTCCAGCGGATCTTTCTGATTTGGCGGCATTGCGGCGACTTTCAAGCTATTTGCCCGTCGAAGCCAAAATAATTTCATCAGACCTGAAACGTGCGAGTGCGACTGCCGATGCGCTTCAAGGCGGGCGTGTTCGGCTACAAAATATGTCGGCCTTGCGCGAGATGAACTTTGGCGATTGGGATGGTCGACTGTTTGCCGATATCGCAAAATCTGATCCTGAAACCAGCCGCCAGTTCTGGGAATCCCCCGGTGCGGTTGCCCCGCCCAATGGCGAAAGTTGGGATGATCTGTCCATGCGGATTGCGGCCGCGGTTGATACGATAATCACAAACAACGGTACTGGCGATGTTGTCATCGTCGGCCATTTCGCCGCCATCTTGACCGCCCTGCAGCGCGCCAGCGGCATGAGTGCGAAAGCAGCGTTCGCATTCAAGATCGACAACCTTTCGGTCACGCGGCTGGAATACCTGCACCCCGTGAAATCTTGGCGCGTTCACGGGGTGAATCACTTGCCGTGATATATTACATCCCGTTTTCTGATTGGACGTAGGGCGCGACCGCGCTTACGTTTGGAAAAAAGGGAACTTTCAATGACATACTCGTTAGCAATCGGTGATAAAACATATTCCAGCTGGTCTTTGCGCGGCTGGTTACTATTCGCGAAATTCGACATCCCGGTGGATGTGGTGACAGCCCGAATGTACTCGCCTGAATTTACCGACATGTTGAAAGATTTCGGCGGCGGACGCTTGGTGCCTGCTATCCGTTTTGACGCACCAAGCGGCCCCGTGATGGTGTCTGATACCCTTGCCATAGCCGAGACTTTGGCCGAGCGGCACCCTGAGAAAAATATGTGGCCTCAAGACCCTGTCGCGCGAGGGTATGCGCGTTCAATCACCGCAGAAATGCATTCAGGTTTCGGTTCACTCCGCACCGATTGCACGATGAATCTACGACACTGTTATAGTGGATTCGTCCCCTCTGATGCTGTGCTATCCGACCTCGCCCGTATCGAGAAAATCTGGACCGAGGCGCGATCACGTTGGGGAGCGGGCGGACCTTGGCTGTTCGGAGAGTATTCCATTGCCGATGCATTTTACGCCCCAATTGCTACGCGGTTGTTGACCTACGGGCTGCCGAGGGGCGCACTCGCTAGTGATTATGTTCAGTCAACAACCCGTGATGCGACGTTCAAAGAATGGCGAGACAGTGGATTGGCGGAAAACTATGTTCAGCCGGGGTATGATCTGGATCTGGAAACGATTCCGTGGCCTGATTCTTAAAATTAACGAAAAATAAATGATTAATGCGCGACAAGTGTTCTTTTAGGAACAGGAGTCCCCATGATTGCGCGCGCTTACACTGTTGCTTTTCAAGGTGTTGAAGCCAAACTGATCGAGGTGCAATGCTCGCTCGCGCCCGGAATTCCGGCGTTCAATATGGTTGGTTTACCAAACAAAGCAGTGTCAGAGTCCAAAGAAAGGGTGCGCGCCGCGATTACGGCTATGGGGCTGGCGCTGCCGGCGAAGCGGATAACGATCAATCTTTCGCCTGCTGATTTGTTGAAGGAAGGTTCGCATTTTGACTTGCCTATCGCCATGAGTCTGCTGGCCGCGATGGACGTCATCCCGAAGGACGAGGCTGCGCGGCAGGTTTGCCTTGGGGAGTTGTCACTGGACGGAACGTTGGTGTCCGTCGTCGGTGCATTGCCAGCCGCAATGGCCGCCGCAGAAGCAGACTTTGGGTTAGTTTGTCCAAAAAATTGCGGGCCGGAGGCGGCGTGGGTTGGCGCAGCGCAAGTGACGGCCCCGAATTCATTGCTGGATTTAGTTAACCATTTTAACGGGCGCAAAGTTTTGGCACCGTCGGAGCCCGGCGAAGTGCATACAGAAAACTTCACACGTGATTTACGCGACGTCAAAGGGCAAGAAAAAGCCAAACGCGCGATGGAGATTGCAGCGGCTGGGCGGCACCATTTCTTTATGATTGGCGAACCGGGCGCAGGGAAGTCGATGCTTGCTGCACGTCTACCTGGGATTTTACCACCACTTGATCCTACCGAAGCACTGGAAACCTCGATGATCCACTCGCTTGCCGGTATGTTGAAAGAAGGCGGCATTTCGCGAACGCGCCCGTTTCGCACGCCACATCACACAGCGTCGATGGCGGCGATAGTCGGCGGTGGTCGCAATGCCAAACCGGGTGAAATATCGTTGGCTCATAACGGTGTTTTGTTTCTGGACGAGTTTCCCGAATTCGCCCGTTCCGTGTTGGAAACCCTTCGCCAGCCAGTTGAAACCGGCGATGTGGTGGTGGCGCGTGCGAACGCTCATGTGCGGTATCCGTGCAAATTCATGCTTTTGGCGGCGGCGAATCCCTGCAAATGCGGGTTTCTGACGGACCCTGAACGGGCGTGTGCCCGTGTGCCGTTGTGTGGTGACGAATACCTCGGGCGGATATCGGGGCCGTTGATGGACCGCTTCGATATAAAGGTCGAAATACCACCAGTGGAGGTGTCAGACTTGTCGCAACCGCCCGCTGCTGAGGGTTCGGCGGACATCGCGTTTCGGGTTGCCCAAGCCCGAGAAATTCAACGCGCACGGTTTGCAGATTATGACGGCATGTCAACGAATTCGGACGCCGAAGGAGCGCTGTTGGAGACCATAGCAGAACCCACGACCGAGGGTCGTAAATTGCTGGGCGATATGGCCCAGCATTTCCGGATGAGTGCGCGGGCTTATCACCGGATATTGCGAGTCAGCCGGACGATAGCAGACTTAGAGGGAGAACGAATTGTTCAGCGCCACCATATCGCCGAGTCCGTCAGCTATAGATTTTACCGTGAATCCGCGTCTGGCCGAGCGAAATTAGGTTAACTACCTTTGAACAACGGATTGCGTTTCTGTGACAGCGCTTCAAGGCCTTCACGATGGTCTTCAGAGGCGAAACATTTAGCAGTACGTTGAGAGGCTTCATCCGTATCCAAAGTACCTCGGCTGATTTCCAGAATGCTACGCTTCATGCCTTGCACGGCGAGTGGAGCGGCACTGTTAATGGTATCGGTAAGTTCATCTACGCGCTGATCAAATTCCTCAGGCGCAACGAGGTAATCCAGAAAACCAATATCGATAAGCGCCACGTCATCAAACTTTTCCGCAAGCAGAAATATCCGCCGTGCGGACTGAGAGCCGAGTTTTTGGATGTACCGCGCGATCCCTGCAGCTTCGTAGTGGACGCCAATTTTGATCGCTGGCACAAACATTTTAGTTCCAGCGACACCAACTCTAAAGTCGCATGAAATGGCCAATTCGGCACCTCCGCCGTAGACGCCGCCGTTCAGGGCGCAGATTGTCGGAGTGTGGAAGTCCTCGACGGCATCGCAGAGCGCGGTTAGCGGGTTATTCGACCAGTCGCCCGTTCCGAGATCGCCAAGTGATACACCCGAACAAAAGCTTTTGCCTGTTCCCGTCAGGACCAAAACACGAATATTGCTGTTGGCCCACTCATCCAATTTCGTTCGAACAGCGTTCATCGCCTCGCATGTGAGGGAGTTGTGAACTTCGGGGCTATTTAGCGTAATTCGCCCTATTCCGTTTTCTAAAGTTGCCTCGATCATAGATCAAAACTCGCAAACAGCGGCGCATGGTCGGATGGGCGCTCCCATCCACGGGCGTCGCGTAACAAGCGGCTGGAGTGAGCGGAGCCGGAGATATCGTCAGTGGCCCAAATATGGTCTAGGCGACGGCCTTTGTCTGCCGCGTCCCAATCTTTGGCGCGATAAGACCACCAGCTGTAAAACTTGCCGTCTGGGATGTCTTGTCGTGTGATATCCACCCATTTTCCGGCATTTTGCGCGGCGGCAAGGTGTTCGACTTCGATTGGCGTGTGACTTACGACCTTCAGCAGCTTCTTGTGATCCCAAACGTCATCATCGCGCGGGGCGATATTCAGATCTCCGACTAGAATGGATTTGGTGGGGGCTTCATCGCGAAACCAGTCGCGCATTTCGGTCAGGAAATCGAGTTTATGTCCGAACTTTTCGTTCTTTGTACGATCTGCTTCATCGCCACCCGCTGGAATGTAATAATTGTGAATGGTTACCCCGTTTTCCAATCGTCCAGCCACATGCCGGGCGTCACCTTTTTCGCAGAAATCTCGATGCCCGGCATCTTCCATAGGTAGTCGCGAAAGAATAGCCACACCGTTATACCCCTTTTGCCCACGAGCGATCAGGCTGTATCCCAATGCGGCAAAATTTTCAGTCGGAATTTTATCCGTCGGGGATTTGCACTCCTGAAGGCACAGTACATCTGGCGCTTCTTCAGCTAGAAGTTTCAGAACAAGCGGTTCGCGCAAGCGGACAGAGTTGATGTTCCAAGTGCAAACGGTGAAGGCCATGGGGTTCTCCTGTAAATTTTGAGAGAGTCTACCCTAGCGGCTTCTGACCACAACCCAAAAAAGACCCGCTACGATATACGCAGCGGGCTCGAGTCTCAGGGAGGAATTCTCAGGAGGCGAGGCGATAGCCGCCGCTCTCGGTAACTAATAGGCGCGCGTTTGATGGGTCGGGTTCGATCTTTTGGCGCAGACGATAGATGTGGGTTTCTAGTGTGTGCGTGGTGACGCCAGCGTTATAACCCCAAACCTCGTGCAACAGTACATCGCGGGCAACGACCGCATCGCTGGCGCGATAAAGAAATTTTAGGATGTTGGTTTCTTTCTCTGTAAGACGAATCTTTCGCTCTTTGTCATCAAGCAACATCTTCGCGGCTGGTTTGAACGTGTATGGTCCGATTGTGAAAACGGCATCCTCGGATTGTTCGTGTTGGCGAAGTTGGGCGCGGATGCGGGCTAAAAGCACGGGGAACTTGAATGGTTTGGAGACGTAATCATTTGCGCCGGCGTCTAGACCAAGAATGGTATCGGAGTCTGTTGTGTGGCCCGTCAGCATCACGATCGGGCTTTTAACGCCCTGTTTACGCATTAGGCGGCAAAGTTCGCGGCCATCCATATCGGGTAGGCCTACGTCGAGGATAATCAGGTCGTAAAGAGCTTCTTTAGCCTTTTTTAGCCCTTCCGCACCGGTCCCGGCCTCAAACACATCGAATTCATCTGTCATTACCAGCTGATCGGCGAGGGCTTCGCGTAGATCTTCCTCGTCGTCGACCATCAAAATTTTCTTAATATTACTCATTTTCCGATTCCTTCGTGCGGTGTCCTTAATAATTGTTGCGAATACAGGGCGTTTGCAAGGTTTTGCGACATAGGCTCACATAGGCGTGTCACTTTTGCGGGAAATGTTTCAATTCCGGTGGCTAAGGGATATATGAATGAAAAGAACTGAAACATTTCTGGCAGAATCCCATGACCCTAGCTTTGAATCGAGAGGAACGTATCGCCCGAATGGGGAGCGACATCCGTATTGGTGTACCCGTTGCCGTGTTTGATGGCGATAACGGCGCGTTGGTTTTGGCTGCCGAGGTTGTCAGCGCCGAAAGGTTAGCCGATCTGCGGGGTATGGCAGGGATCGTGGAACTGGCGATAACTTTGCGTCGCGCAACCACGTTGAAAACAGCTGCATATGACGGCGATGTGGCGCGGATTGTTATTCCGGCGGATGCGGGCGTTGCTTGGGTGCATGCGATGGCGGATCCGTCGCAGGATTTAGCGTCACCGATGAAGGGGCCGTTTCAGGCGGTCCGTGGGGCCAGAGCAGATATTCACCGCGCTAGTATCGCGCTGGCCAAGCGGGCGCACTTGTTGCCGGCAGCGATCGTTTTGTCGCTTGGGCGGGATCATGCGGAATCATTGGCGAAGAAATTTGGCTTGAACCGGATCGAAGCAACGGACCTTTTGGGAATGGAAGAGGTGTCTGCGTTGAAAGAGGTTTCCGCCGCTCGCGTTCCGTTGGAGGTTTCACAGCAAGGCCGCGTACGCGTTTTCCGCCCCCGCGATGGAGGAGAGGAACATTATGCGATCGAAATCGGCAACCCTGACCGCGGGGCGCCAGTTTTGTCACGTCTGCATTCTGCCTGTTTCACGGGCGATCTTCTGGGATCGTTGAAATGCGATTGCGGCCCCCAATTGCGCGCAGCGCTTGCGCAAATTGGCGAAGAGGGTTCGGGTGTTTTGTTATATATGAACCAAGAGGGGCGCGGAATTGGCCTTGCAAACAAGATGCGCGCATATGCTTTACAGGATCAGGGGTTTGATACCGTGGAAGCGAACCACCGTCTGGGTTTCGAGGATGACGAACGGGACTTCCGACTGGGTGCCGAAATGCTGAAGGCGATGGGCTTCACGTCCGTTCGACTGATGACGAATAATCCAGCGAAGGTCGCGAAAATGGAGACTTCGGGTGTGAAAGTCATTGAACGTGTGCCGTTAATGGTTGGTGAAAACCCGCATAACGTTGATTACCTCGCAACCAAAGCCAAGAAGAGCGGCCATTTGTTGTGATAACCCTTGAGCACCTGAAAGAGGCAGTAAAGGCGGGGCCATCAGTTGACTCGTCTGACTATGACTTGAACCCGACCATAAAAGCCACACTGCCGGAACGATCTCTGCGCCCCGCGGCGGTATTAATTCCTTTGATCGAACGTCAGGGAAGTTGGCACGTGATCCTGACCAAACGAGCCTCTCATTTGAAACATCATCCCGGACAAGTTTCCTTCCCCGGGGGGAAGGTCGAGACAGGCGAAACGGTTGAAGCTGCTGCTTTGCGCGAGGCCGAGGAGGAAATCGGGTTGCCAGCCAGCGCGGTTCAGATGATCGGCTCGTTAAGTGTGCACGAAACAGTAACAAATTTCACGGTGACACCATTTGTCGGGCTAGTGAGTGATTATCGCCCAGCTATTGATCCGGGTGAGGTAGAGGAAGTGTTTGAAGTGCCGCTCGACTTTCTGATGGCAGCCGAGAACATGTCTATTCAAGGCCGAAATTGGCAGGGGCACAGGCGGCAGTATTACACGATCCCCTACGGTCCCTATTACATATGGGGCGCAACGGCGCGGATGATTAAGGTTTTGGCGGATAGGGTGGCGCAATGCGGGTAACGGGTGATTGGCTGACATCACCGGATACGCAAGCTGTGTTGGGAATGCTTACGGATGCCGGTCATCAAGCGTATGCGGTAGGCGGTTGCGTGCGAAACGCGCTGCTGGGCGTGCCAGTCGCAGATGTTGATATTGCTACGAGTGCGGTGCCTGAAGAAGTAATACGGTTGGCGAGTGAAGCTGGTCTTAAACCGGTTCCTACAGGACTTGAGCATGGCACAATAACCGTTGTTAGTAATGGTGAACCGCATGAAGTTACGACATTTCGCAAAGATGTTGATACAGACGGGCGCCGAGCGGTTGTGGCCTTTTCGGATAATATTTCGGATGACGCCATCCGCCGTGATTTCACCGTGAATGCGCTTTATGTGGAGGCGGATGGGACATTGCATGACCCCCTCGACGGGTTGCCAGACATCAAGGTGCGACGCATTAGGTTTATCGAAGATGCGGCACAACGGATTGAAGAAGATTACCTGCGGATCCTTCGCTTTTTCCGGTTTACGGCATGGTATGGCGATCAGGCGGCGGGGTTGGATCGTGAAGGGCTGGCGGCGTGCGCAACCCATGTGGACGGGATTTCGAAGCTATCGAAAGAGCGTTTGGGGGCAGAGATGAAAAAGCTGCTGGCGGCGCCCGACCCTGCTCCGGCTTTAGCTGCGATGGCGGTATCCGGGGTGTTGGCGCAGATACTGCCGGGTACCGATCCGCAATTCATATCACCGCTCGTATTTTTAGAACAATCAAACAAATTTGCCCCAAGATGGCAGCGCCGGATGATTGCGTTGGGTGGGGATGGATATGCAAAACGTTTACGCCTTTCAAAGGCTGAAAGTAAGCAATTGGACGCATTGAAACGGGCGATACAGTCAGGTGAGCAAGCGACGGTTATGGCTTACAAATATGGGTCAGATGCTGCGTTGGGCGCGAAATTGATCGAGGCTGCAACACTGTCCTCGCCAATATCAAAAGTACTTGAACAGGAAATAAACAAAGGCGAAGCCGCGGTGTTTCCGCTGCGGGGCAGTGATTTGATCGGTCTAATTGGCGCAGGCCCACATCTGGGTAACGAGTTAAAACGACTGGAGAATCTCTGGATTTCTTCAAACTTCAAACTGACGAGCAAAGAGTTGTTACAGGCTTGACAGTATAGCAGTTATCTGAAAAAGGTCATACACTATGACCTAATGGATGATTGCAATGCCTCTAGACTCTTTTATCGCGCTCGTTGGAATACTCATGGCGGCCGCTTGGACACCAGGACCTAACAATATGATGCTCGCGTCTTCAGGGGCGACCTTTGGATTGCGGGCAACGATTCCCCACATCGCAGGCGTTTCACTGGGTTTCGGTCTTATGATGTTTTTGCTGGCATTGGGCTTTGGGGAGGCATTCGATAGCTATCCGGCCTTTCACCTAACGATACGTTGGGTCGGTGCTGGACTGTTATTATGGGTTGCTTTGCGGATCGCACAAACCAAGGCGCCGGGCGAACCCGGAGCGCGAACAAAACCGTTGTCATTCGTACAATCTGCCGCATTTCAGTGGATAAACCCAAAAGGCTGGGCGATGTGCATAGCAGTAATCGGCCAGTTCATGCACGGTGATAAACTATTGTTGGTTGCGACAATTCTGGCGATAACCACAATGCTGGGCGGTATCACATCGGCAACTGGCTGGGCGGCATTTGGCAAATTTCTGCGACGTTGGATGAAATCCAATTTACATTTGAAGATTTTTAACCTTTCAATGGCGGGCGTGATTGTATTTGGTGTAATTTTCATACTGTGGACCGGGGCTGGTGCGTGATTTTTGATCCTTTCTATTTGTTTGTTCTGGTTGGGCTTGCCTCGCCGGGTCCAAATATCGTCATGCTGCTCGCATCCGGCGCACGATTCGGGTTTCGGCGAACCCTGCCTCATGTGATTGGCATTGCGCTGGGCGTTTCGGCGACAGCAGGATTGACGGGGCTGGGTCTTGGTGCGCTCATCTTGCGATATCCTACAGTTTCTTTCGGGTTGAAACTTCTGGCTGCCGGGTGGATATTTTATCTTGGGTACCGATTGTATCGTTCATTACATGTCCCTAAATCGGAATCCCGTGATAGGCCGTTTACCATATTTGAAGCTGTGTTATTTCAATGGGTTAACCCAAAGGTTTGGGCGATTGCGATGGCTGCGGCGGCTGGATATGGCCTCGGCCAACCACCAATACAAGAGGGGTTGCGTTTGGCGTTGACATTCGGCGGTATCAACCTGCTCGTCTGTTTGTTTTACGCTAACGCAGGAAACTGGCTGGCGAAGTTCTTTAACACACCGGTTTTGTGGCACCGATTTATGACAGTGATGGCAGCACTTATGGCATTATCTGGATCGGCCATTTTCCTTTAACCCCTGCCACCATGCATCCTGCGCAAGCGCCGCACGTAAAGGGGTTCGCGTTTGAAGTGGGGCGTTTTCAATGTAGTTGAGTGCCTCAATCAGGTTTTCACCCGTTAGGGTGCGCAGGTAGGCCAATCCGGCATCAATGCTGAAACTCCGCTTTGTGTATTCAAAGAAATTGGGCTTGTCTTATGTTTTCCCGATCGATCTGCAAAGATTGAGCCATTACCCACCAAGCCAATTTTGGCGGGTAATGGTGGCGGCTGGATCGGTATGGGCTTGGTCTTAAAGGACCGTTT